>Ga0255336_100070_pt1 | contig 247569 bp, 279 predicted proteins | sample MeOH1_35cm_T3_17_FD_189102 | JGI IMG/M metagenome (GOLD analysis project Ga0255336, IMG submission 189102) | Sandy soil microbial communities from University of British Columbia, Vancouver, Canada - MeOH1_35cm_T3_179 | ecosystem: Engineered > Artificial ecosystem > Sand microcosm > Unclassified... | reverse complement strand
GTGTCCACAATTCGTCGTCAATGATCGGCTTGCCCATCTCCTCGGCCTCGGTTGTTCCGATGCCTGAGGTTAACAGCTCGCCGCGAAAGTTAACAGCCCCTCAGGGCCTTTATGAAACCGTCTCTTAATGACTGACAACACGCTGGTGCCGCAAGGGATTCTATCTGCTCCGATTTCACGCCGTCGTCTCCTTCAGCTGGGGTGCGGTGCTGTGGTTGGCGGATTGACGCTGTCAGGTCTAACTTCGACGGCGCGTGCGGAGAGTGGTCCGCTTCGGCGCCCCGTGACCGGCGCGCGCGGATTCTCGGTGGCCGAATTTCTGCCGTTCCGAAGCTATCGCGACAATGCAGGCGTTGTGCATACCTTTGCCGGGTACGTCGACGCTGCGTGGTTCGAGAGCGTGGGGCTGCTTCCTGTCAATGTTGTCTACTCGTCGCGCTTTCTCGACGGCACGGGCCTGCGGGCTGAGCTGAACGCCGACAAGCTTCGAGCGATTGCGCGAACTGCAAACCAGGCCTATCCCGTTTCCCTCGACGCGGAAGAATGGGATGCCAGCCGCGCCTCGCCCGGTGTGCCGACGCTCAATGGCAAGTCCATCGTGCAGAACCTCGTCGAGGTGGTCAGCACGGTCAAACAGGCTAATCCGGGTGTTGAAGTCGGGCTGTACAGCGAGGTGCCGCAGAACACCTACGGCTTCGCGAGCACGACCGCCGCCGTGCACGACAAGCTGAACCCGCAGTACGCGGAGGTCGCTGCACTGGTGGACTACTACAGCCCCTCGCTATACAACTATCACTACGATGGTTCTCCGGGCGGTGACCAGCTATGGGCGCGCGCGGCGGCGTATGCCATCCATGCCTGCCGGCAGTTGGACAGCATCAATCATTCGGACAAGCCCATCTTGCCGTACATCACACCGGCCTGGACCGACGCCGACAAGACGGCGCGCTACCTGAGCTACGAGCAGATGGTTTTCCGGCTGCAGACCTTGCGACGGCTCGGAGCCAACGGCTGCATTTTGTGGCTATCGAGCTCGGCCAAGGAGCCAGGCAGCAGTGAACCTCTGGTGCTGGACCCGAATCAGGGCTGGCTCAAAGCTGCGGTAGAGGCCGCGCACTATAGCTTAAAATGAATATTCATGTTTGACCTCAACCTCCTTCAGGCGGTCGTGCTTGCCGCCGTCATCATCGAGCTCGTGCTCTACAAGGCGGCGCGCAAGCTTGGCCGCGACCCCTGGTTGTACAGGGCGCTCGGGATTGCCGCGCTGGTAATTGGTGCCCCTGTCGTAGGCTGGCTAGGCGTCAGCGCTGGAACGGCGCTTTGGCATGGCGCCTGGCGCGCGGCGCTCGAGGGAGTGCTGCTTCTCTATGTGCTCGGAATGGCGACGTGGCTTGGGTGGCGGGAGTCGAAACCATTTTAATCCACACCAGATACAGCACGACCCCTACAAGAGGGGTCGTCGAGTTTGCGGTGGCGCTTATTTTGACTTGTGGTCCGGACGGGCCTTCAGTCGCTCTGTCATCTCGAGGACCTCTTTTCGGGTCACCGTCCGGCTTATGCCATCCTTGAACTTCATGACGTAGCGGCCGTTCGGAGCCAGGACTTCGAACGACGCGCCCTTCGTGTCGCCAGTTGTTCGCTGGAGTTCTTTCAGATAATCGGCTTGCCAGCTGGACTGGTCCGTGGTCTTCTTGCTCATAACGTCCTCGTTATATGGCGATATTGCCTATTGCCGTATAGCAAGCAATGCGCTGTTCAGTGCAGCACCCGACCCAGCCATTGGACATCGGTGCGACCCTGCCAGGTATTCAGTCCGGGCTGCAGGTGCAGATGCACTTCCTGGCCGACAGTTGGCTCGGCGTGATTGAACAGTACGACCGTTGTCTTGCTCCGGCGACCACCGATTCGCGCTTCAATTTTCCAGTGAACGCCACCCTGCCCCATCCCTTTCACCGTGTCGATGATGGCGGTGTCGTCGAACGCGGGCGCTTCGAAGTGCTGTCCCCAAGGATGTCGCAGTAGCCGGGCCGCGGCGTCAAGCGACAGGTTCGGCATCGGGCCGTCGCTGTGAAGCACGCTGGAGAGCATTTCGTCGGTGATGTGCTCGCGCGCGACATCATGGAATGCTCGCTCGAACTGCTCGAGCGCTGCAGCGCTGGTGAGCGTTGCGCCGGCGGCCATCGCGTGTCCGCCGAATTTTGCCAGCACGCCGGGACAAAGGCGTGCGATTGTCTCCAAAGCGTCTTTGAGATGAAAACCGGGAATTGAGCGACCGGAACCTTTCGCGTAGCCATCGGCAAGCGAGAATACGAAGCTCGGCCGGTGGAAGTTCTCTTTCAGTCTGGAAGCAACCAGTCCCACGATGCCGGGGTGCCAGTCGGGGCTGCCACGGACGATGGCGCGCATGTCTTCGGTGAAGGCAATGTCAAGCATACTCGACACGTCGTCGGTTGCTTCCTTCTGCAGCCGCTTGCGTTCGTCATTTGTTTCGGTGAGGAGCTTTGCGAGGCGGCGTGCTTCTTTCGGGTCGGTGGCCAGGAGCAGGTCGATGCCGGCATCCATGGTCTCAAGCCGGCCGGCGGCATTGATGCGCGGACCAATCCCGAACCCGATGTCCTGCGTGGTCAGGTATGCCGGAACGTAGCCCGCTTCCTTGATGAGCGCGGCAACACCAATGGGCGCCTGGCCCGCACGCATGCGGTCAAGGCCCACTGTGATGAGGCTTCGGTTGGTCGCGTCAAGAGGAACCATGTCGGCGACGGTACCGATGGCGACATAAGGCAGCAGGAAATTCAGCGGAGGCGTCTCGTGGCCGCTTTGCGCCAGCAGCTTCTTGACAGCGACAACAAGCCAGAGCGCAACACCCACTCCGGCAAGCTTCGTGAGCCCACTGATGTCGTCGTCACGCGAAGGGTCGATGACGGCCACTGCGTCCGCCGGGATGCTGTCGCCGGGAAGGTGGTGGTCGGTCACCACAACATCGAGGCCGTGATTGGCCGCATGCGTGATGCCGGAGTGTCCGAGGATGCCATTGTCGACGGTCATCAGCACGCGCGCGTGAGGATAGCGTTCGCGCGCGAGGTCGACGACGGACGGGGAAATGCCGTAGCCGTGGACCATGCGGTCCGGCACAACGTAGCCGGCATCGGCACCGAGTGCTCGCAGCCCGGCAACCGCGACGACGCACGAGGTCGCGCCATCGCAGTCATAGTCTGCGATGACGACAATCTGCTCGCGTTTGAGGATGGCTTGATGCAGGCGAAACGCTCCGCGCTCGATGTCGGTCAGGTAGATACCGAGCAGATACGGGAGCGTGTGAATATCGGGGACGGCGCCGCGCGCCGCGAGCACCTGAGCTTCCAGCTCAGTCAACGCGGGTTGCGCAGCGCGCAGAGTAAGGGCCCGGTCAAGAAAAACCGGGCGCCTTTCGAGAATGCAGTTACCTGTCACGATAAATCCTAGACGAATATTACCTGTATAGCGGTAAACTGGCACTCTGTCAAGAGAGGTACTACTTGCGCAGACTACGAACTCACTGCTTCGAATACTTCTCGACCGATGCAGCTACAACGTCATTGAGGTCGACACCGAAACGCTCGGCTCGAATGCGGTCCTTCTCTGCACGTTTGTGCAGTGAAATACGCTTCGGATATGCTTCCGGCCCCAATCCCATTGCTTCACAGCGCTGACGCACGGCTTCCCATGCGCCGTACACAGACGGCTTGTTCGCGAGCTCTTCCTGGATGATGGATTCGACTTCATCGCTCCAGAAACGCTTTGACAGACCATGTTCCGGAATCGGAACCCAAGGCGAGAAAAGCAGCGTGTTGCCCGCTTCGCTCATAAGGATTTGCCAACGACCACCAGCACGGCGGGCTGCTTGCGCGAGCTCGAAGGTTTGGTAGACGGCCCACTCGATAGCGGCCTGAGCATACGACTCGTCGGCGCCGTCGGGCAAATCTGCTACCACTGCCTGAGTCATACCATACAGCTGTTCACGCCAGTAGAGTGCTTCATCACCGACACGAACACCCAGGTGACTGTTAGCCGGCAGGTTTTGCTCCCCACCTTCTTCCAGCCATTTCTGCGGAACGTTCAGCAGGGTTGCCAGCGCTTCCATGTTGGACGGACGGTGCATGTCCAATCCCCACTTACGCACTAACTCCCGGCTTACACCGAGCTCTCGCGACACTTGCGCGTCGTTCATGCCCATGTAGTCCCGTGCAAGTTTGTATCGCTCACCCACCGTGGTATCGGGGGCTTCGCAACGCGCGGCTTTCTGGTTCACCATTTCCTGGAGTGCCTTGACGGGCTCATCCTTGTACTTCGGCAAGCGACCCTTGCGCGGTTCGTCAACCTCGTCGACGAAGCCATATTCACGCAAGAAGTTTCGTTTGCTGATGTCCAGAAAAGCTCGCATCGCCTCGACTTCTTCGGTCACGGTATAACGGTCGAACTGGCTCATGCTACTCCCTCATATCGGTACCCCGTAGTAACGGGTATAAATCACAGATGGATTCATTCTACAATGAATTCCCACTTTGTCAAGCGCCATTTGCAAACTTCCCTTTAAACAGTAGCCTCTTTTTGTTTTGAAGCATTAACCTCCCTGTGTTTCCTCTCAAAATGTGCAATTTCCGGTATGTCCTCGATTGCACTATGTATAGCGCCGATAGCCGCGTGAATCGGCCCGTATATCGTAAATGTTGGCTTGCGGACGCAAAAAAGCCCGCGCGGGGCGGGCTTTTTTGAGGTTTAAGACAGAGTTAAGGCAAATTTGTCAAGCGGCGTATAGGACTATTTTACAGCAGACGCTACATCCGGGGAGGTCGATTTTGCCGCATTTTTTGCGATTGCTAGCTCCGCACGCAAGGTTGCCAGCTGTTTCGCCTGGTCCGCGTTCGTTTGACGCAGATAGTCGATGTAGTGCTGCTTGGCCTCGGATTCCTCGCGCAGGTCGCGCTCGTGCGCCGTGACCGGTTTGGTCGAAATCGGGGCCGAAACGACCGGCACCGGCGCCGCGACCGGAGCTGCCGTGCTGTTCTGCGCAGAGGCCTGGAGCTTCGCCGACAAGTCATCTCGTTCGGCGCTCAGGGACGTAATCTGTGCCTGCGCGCGGCTCAACTGGAGGGCGAGCTGCTTGTTTTGCAGGTGCTGGTTGTCGGTGTCGGCGTTTGCCGTGGTTGCCGCCTGCATGGCCAGCTCGCGCGCGAGGTTGGCGGCCTGGAGCTTGGTCGAGAGGTCCATCACCTTGTTGGTGGTGTCCTGCAAGACCTTATCCTCTTCAGCTTTTTCGTTCTGAAGCGCCTGGAGCTTGTCCAGCGCGGTCAGCATTTCCTTCGCGACTTCCTTGGCCCGCTTGGCCATGTCATCGCGCTCGAGCCGCATCTGGTCGAGCTGGGGCTGCACGTCGGCGAGCTTCTGCGTCAGGTCGGCTACCTCCGATTTAGCGGAGTCGCGCTCAGCCGTTGCCTTTGCCAGCTGCTCGGTCAAGCCCGCATCGGCGTTACCCGTCTGGACGCCCACCGCGCCGCCAGCCTGCTGCGCCTTCGTCAGCGCAGCTTGGGCCTGGGTTAGCTGCTTCGCCTGGTCAGCGACTTGCGACACGGCGGCCGACAGCTGGGCGCGCAGGTCGTCCAGTTCTGCGTGCTGAGCGATGCTCGAAAGCTTCTGCTGAGCCTGAGTAGCAGATTGTGCCGCAACATAGGCGTTGAACTGTGCCTGGGTCGCGGACAGTTTGTCGTTTGCCGCGCTGAGCGAGGCTTGCAGCTCGGCGACCTGGCCGCTATGCGCGGAGGTTAGCTCGATATTGGCCTGCTTGGCGTCGGCGAGCGCTGTCTCCAGCTGGGAGCGCTGGCTTTTGAGGCCGGCAGCGGCGGCGGCACGGATGGTGTCATTCGAGCGCTGGGCAGTCTGGGCGTCGAAAAGCTTGGCGTTCGCCTCGGTCAGGGCACGCTGGAGCTCGTCGACTTTCGACGTCAACGTCTGCACTTCGCCGCTCGCGGAGTCCGCCTTCAGTCGCAACAGCGCCAGGTTCGCAAACTCGGATTTCCCGGCCTGGACCTGCCGGTTCGACAGCGCAGCAGCCTCTGCGTCGGCGTTCGTCACGGAAGCGTTGAGCTTCGACGTCACCGCCGTCAGTTGGGCCTGAAGGTCGGCAACCTGACGGCCGCGGGCCTCGACTTCTGCGTCTGCCTTGGCTTTCGCGGCTTGCGCAGCTTGGTGCGCTTCCTCGCACGCGGCGAAATCCTTGCGGACCTGCGCCAGCGTTGCGTTTGCGGTATTCAGCTGGTCCGTGAGACCGGAAATTTGAGCCGCCGACGAGCCCACGAGGCCCTGGAGGTCCGCCTTCGACTCTTCCTTGGCGGTCGCCAGTGCTGCCTGGGCGTCAGTACGCGACTTGTCCGACCCGGCCAGCTTGGCCGACAGGTCCCTGACCTGCGCCTCAAGGGCCGCGACCTTGGCAGTTTGCGCGGCGAGGTCTGCCTGGCGGTGCGCCAGTTCGCCGCTCAACCGGTTGGCGTCGTCCGACAGCCGCTTCATTTCCGGCGTGACGGTAATCGTTGCCTTGGAAAGCTTTTCGGTACTGCCCAGCGGGCGATAAAGCGTGCAGCTGAAGTCTTCGCAGTCACGCAGCGCGACGTCGCCGCTATCGAGCAAAACGGCCTCACGCAGCAGCGCCTGGCCGAGCATGGCCGGCGACGGCAGTCGTACCGTTCGATTCAGCGAGAAATTGCTGCCGTCCGGGTTGTGCACGTCGAGCTTGTAGCGCGCCATCACCGAATCGGTGCCGGCCGGTACCGAGCCGTGATAGTTGAGCGCCCAGCTGCCTGCTTCGCATTTCAGGTTATACGAGATGCCCGCGACGCCGTCGTGAACGACTTCCATTGGGGAGCAGCTCTGCATTGCCGGCGAGGCATACGCGCCGCCCGCGGCCGAGAGCAGCATTGCGAGCGCAATGGTCTTGAGTTTCATGGGTGGTCCTTGGGGGAACTGAGACGCGCCGGAGGGCATCCGGCGCGAAGTGAGGCTTAGTGGGTCAGCGTGTACGGCTTGATGCGCTCGACGTTCTGCTGGAACTCCTCGAGCAGTTGCGGGCTGTGCGCGGCAACACGCTGTTCCGCATAGCGCACTTCGTTGTCCAGTCCGAGGAACTGGGCGATGGAGGCAAGCGCCCAGGCGCGTGCCACGTCCGACGGCTTCTTGTCGAGCTTGAGCAGCGCGTCCTGCACGGCCTGCTGCGAGGCAGCGCGGGACTCACCCACCAGCACCTCGAACTTGCCGTCGCGCAGACCCAGTTGAGCGACCACGACCGGCTGGTCTGCGCCCTTGCCTGCGAAACGGGAGAATTGCTTGCCCAGCACCACCTTGGATACCGCGTGACCATCCTTCACCGGCACCGAAGCCACGCCTGCATCCGACAGGGCTTGACCTGCATCCGCTACCGGCGTGATGACGAACGCGCGCCAGACGCCCGGCTTTTCTTCGATGGAAAGGGTGTTGGACTTGCCGTCCCATTCCGTTTGGGCGGCGAATTGCGACGGCAACGAGGCAATCGAGACCGTGCTGGCCTGCAGCGTGCCCTGCGCCACCTGGTCGTCACGTGCGTCCTGGCCCACCTTGCGGGCGATGACGTCGCGCACGTCGATGCTGTAAGAGGCTTTCACTTCGTACGGCGGCGTGGCGTTGGCAAACACTTCACCCGAAAACGCCACAGTCGGCGTCACAGTCAGCGCAGCGGCCCCAATGCATTTCACGGTGTATTGCGCCGAGCCGCTGTCGTCGGCTGCGACTTGAATCACCGGAGGCTCGCACTTGAGTGCATTGGCCGCCAGGGCGGGCATAGCGGCGGCGCCGCCAATAACGGCAGCCAGAGCCACCAGGGATTTCTTCAACATACAGTCAGTCCTTGAGTTAGAACACAGGAGGAATTGTCGGATAGTATAACGAGAAAAGCAAAATATGTCGAGTGCGCGCGATTTCGCCTCGACCGCTGGTCTGTACGTGACGGACCAGAGCCTCTCGACTCATCCAATCAGACTGTATAGCTCGAAGAAAGGGCCACAGCGGCCCGAGGAAGTTTCAGGCGGCGAGGAGTTTGGCCATCCTGGCGGATTCGGCGCGCGTCTCGGCGAAGAGGCCCGCTGCTTCCGCGGGACGGCACTTGCCTTGCTCGATGCTCAGTTCAAAGGGCTTGCCGGCCTTTGCGTGCGCGCGGGCGAGCATGCCCAGGAATTCGGTGGCCTGAGCGTACTCGTCCTGCGCAAACCAGCCCTTGTTGCAATAATCTGCAACGACCCAGAGCCGAGTCCATCCGCCCTGTTGCAAAACCTCGAGGCGCTGCGTTGCCACCTGAATCAGGTGCTCGAGCTGGTCTTCAGTCTGGTCCTTAACGTACTCAGTATGGCTGGTCATGGTGAATCCCGGGTCAATGAACCTGGTTGTCGGAAGCGAACGACAGGCAGGCGTTGAGGAACGACGTGAACTCGGCGACGGACAGCTCCGACGTCGACGGCAGAACCTGCTTGGTGTAGCCGTCTTCCGTCACAACTTCGTCGAATCCGAGGAATCGCTCCACCAGAAAATCGTTCCAGTATTGGACCGAGCGGCCCTGCTGCTGGGCGAGCTTGCGCAGCACCGTCCGGTATAACTTGTTCTGGGCCAGGGTGCGCTGGTTCGAGTTGCCCTGGACGAGGTAGACGGCCCACTTGTCGGGTTGCAACTGCGCGCGCTCGAGCACTGCGCGGACTTCAGGGTCCATCAGCGACCCATACTGTGCGACGGTCATTGCGCATCTCCCTCTCTGCGAAGCAATACATCGCCCGGCAGCCATTGCTCCGGAATAACCGCCAGCGGCTCTAGCACAAGCGAATCAGCGTCGTAGTCGCGCATGACCCACTGGGCCTTGGCCGCCAGGCACGCCGCGCGCATGGTGACGCGACTACCTTCCACGGCTTGTGCCTGCTCTTCGGTCAGCTCGACCACGAGAAAAGGCCAACGCCCCGCGTCGTCAGGCAACGCGACCGCCAGCAGACGACGGCCGTCACACGGCAGCCAAAAGAGCAGCGGTCCATCGTAGTAGAACAGCACCTCCGACCCGCAGAAGGGTCGTTGGTCGGGCGGAATTGCGAGAGTTAAGGTATCCATATGCCATGAAAGCGCGAGGAGGCTTTGCGCCTCAGAATGGCATAAATCTACCTTAAATCGTCTATTTTGTCAAGCCGAAGGCTGCGGTGCCGCCAGCGAAATGCCACACAATGAAGCCTACGGCGGCGAAGAAGAGAATCATCAGGAATTCGTGCTGCCCTGAGCGCCACCATCCCTTTTTGCCGAAACGCAGGCGTTTGTGCGGCAGGAGCCACGGAATGCCCATCGGGTTGGGCGCGTCGCCCAGGATGTGCACGAGCGAGCCAATCGCCGCGCCGATGACCACCGCGCCGATGATGGATGCATCGCGAACACCCCACGCAATGAGCAGGAACCACAGCGCCGGCCAGTGCGTAATCGTGCGGTGCGGGATGAGCGAACCCGCCCGCGTGCCGCCGCGATAGTACGGAATTTCAATCCAGTCTGGCATGGTGGTCGACGATGCGGCCACAAGTGCGGCCGCGAGTTCCGAGATTTCGGTCATGCCGCTCAGGCGCGCCACAGCTGCCGCCATGAACGCTGCACCAAGTCCAGTAAGTCTGTGTCCGCGTCCGGTCATCGGTTTATAAAAAGTGTGGCGCGAGCGCGCCGATAGTCAGTATAGGAGTTGCTAATAAATGAAAAAAAGATATACTAAATCCATGAGCACATCTTCCTGGCAAAATCGCCTCTATGCCCAATTGCTGCGCGACGCGCAGCGAGGCTCCATTCAGCGGCACTGCGCCTATCTGGCGGCAGGCCTGCTGTCTCTCATCCTTATTCGACCTGACCTGGGCGCCCGGGCGCCCGCCAGCCTGCGCGCGGTTGCCGGCGGCGGCGCGGTCCTGGTAATGCTGCTGTTGCTGGCGGGTCCGGTGCTCAGCGTACTCGAGCCAGTTTTCCGCTCGGCCGGCCAGTTGCCGGGCCTGACGTGGGTGGTCGGGGCCATCGCAGGGTTTTTCGCCTGGCGCTACCTGGTTGGTCGCAAGGTGCTTGAAGCATTCGCCGCCGCGTATACCGCCATCTAAGCATTCGGAGTGTCCAGTTGAGGCTCGGGGCTGCCTTCAAGATGTCTGCCGCCGTCATGGCGGCGGGCATTTTTTTCGGACTCGGGGTGCGCATTGCCCAGTGGCTGGTGCCTGCGCCTGAGAGCCGTGTTGTAGTGTGTGCGCCCTCCGAGGACGACGATAGTTCGTGCGTTCCGCAGGGCCCGGAGGAGCAAGCTGTCCCGGACGACGAAGACAGCGACGCTCCCTTTTCCCTTCGTGTCTAGGCACCATGCAGAACCTGTTAAAGCGTTTCATCGAGCCGCTCACCCTTCGCGTCGATTTTCGGAACCCGTTCTGGTACGTCACACCCCTGCAGGCCAGGTTGTGGGTGGCCGGCGCGGTGGCGGCCGACCTGGCCGTCCAGTTCGTGGCCGGTGCCCCGACCCTGATGACCGTCGTGTCGTCATTTCTCACATTGCTGCTGTTCTGGTTTGTGCCCGCGCGGCTCGCAGGCGCCATCGGCGGCCTGTATATCGGGCAGGCCATCGGAAGCCTGGTCGTAGTGACGGCCGCTTCGCTATCCGGCGTGCGCCTGCTCCCAGAAGTTGTCGGGTTCGCCTGGTGGGGATGGTGCATGTTTTCGTTGGCCAAGATGGTCCTCGTCTACATCCGCACGCCCAAGGCGGAGATGCTGTGATGCGGTTGCTTCTTCGCGGCAGGCGCGGGGTGCGAGCCTGCTGGGATGTTCGCGGTGGACGCCTGCCGCGCGGCGCGGTCCTGGGCATATCGGTTGTCTCCTGCCTGACGGTCGTCAGGTCCATCCATGCACACCATCCGGTCAACATCGTCGACGCAGCCATTGCTCTCGTTACGGGTAGCCTGCTCGTGCACACCTTCCTGGTTGCGGCCCTTGCCTCAGACAATCCCGTGGCAGGCGGCGAGTGCGATGGCGACGACGCGGCATCTGCCCCGTGATTTTCCAATCCAGGCGCCTATACGGTGAGTGGCCACACTCAACTTGCCGAGAGGCATCAAACCAGGAGGAACAATCATGTCCCGCATCAATATTGAATTGCGCCGTCAGCTGGCCGAAGAGCTTTTCCGAAACTTCGAATTTGCGGGCAAGGCGGTGAATGTTCTGCCGTGGAACTTCAAGGAGAACTTCTCCATCGCCACGCGTGCCGTTCTCGTCGACGATGGAATCGCGCGTGAAGTGCACATGCTTCGGGTATGCTTCGATGCCGACGACAGCATCGTGGACGCGTACGCTGAAGACGCTCGAGGCGTGACCCTGGGCAGTCCCGGCGGCCCGTTTCCAGGCGTTGTGCAAACGATGGCTTTCGATACGTGGGTCGCTCGCGTGGAACAGGAGCTCGGCTCCGAAGATGTCGACGGAGAGGCCTATCGCCTCTACTACAACCGCGGGCTCTCGCCGGCGGATGCCGTGCTGTATGAACGCATGGACAGCGACGTGCTTGCTGCGTAACAACCGCTGCTTGTCTCGCGAAAACTCGAAGCCCCTCTCCTGCGAGGGGCTTTTTCACGTCATCAGCCTGGTGCGAAATTGACGAAGTCCGAGCCCGCCGTAGACGGGCTGAAACGTCGCACTCGCGTGATTACTGGTACGTCGCCATCGGCGCTTGCGACGGCACCTGCACTGCATTGTCGATGGCCGAACTCAACACCTTCACGCCTACCTTCGACAACAGCGATTGCAACATCGGTTTGCGTGACGCCACCGTGACCGTCTGGTCCACCCCGATGTACTTCTTCGCGGCATGGCGGATGTCGCCCAGCTCATCGACCACGCCAATCTTCACGGCGTCTTCGCCCGTCCACACGGTGCCTTCGAACAGTCCCGGCGTGTCGAGCTTCAGGCGTGAGCCACGGCCGGCCTTGACGATGTCGATGAAGTGTCCGTGAATTGCGGTGAGCAGCTCGCGTTGCTTTGCGCGACCGTCATCGGTCTGAGGGCTGAACGGGTCAAGCAGATTCTTGGACTTGCCGGCAGTCGCCACGCGGCGCTCGATGCCGAGTTTGTCCATGATGCCCGTGAAGCCAAAGCCCGAAGAGATGACACCGACCGAACCCGTGACCGTCGAGCGGTTCACGATGAGATGGTCTGCGGCGACGGCAATCATGTAGGCACCGGAGGTCATCATGTCTTCGCCGACGGCAATGACCGGCTTGTGCGTCTGCGCCTTCAAATCGAGAATGTAGTCGTGAATCAGGCTCGCCTGCACGGGCGTGCCACCGGGACTGTTAATGTCGAGCACCACACCCTTGGTCAGCGGGTCCTCGAAAGCCTTTTTCAGCAACGGTGCGACGGATTCGTAGCTTGCGTCGCTGTCCGGGCCGATGACACCGGAAATCTTGACGACCGTCGCGTAAGGCTTGCTCAGGTCAATGTCGCTCGGCCCACCGGCAGGACCAAGGATGGCTGACCAGTACCAGACGTAGGCGAGCGCCGCTACGACGAAAAAGGCTGACTTCAGGACGCCCGCGCGACGGTCACGCTTGCGTTCTTTCAGGAGTTCGGCAACCAGGGTCGCCTGGTCCAGTTGTTCGTTTTTTGGGCTGTCGCCTTCGTGCATTGTGGATGTCCAGTTGACCGTGGCGCCCTCGCGCCGGAACTGAGTATAGAAACAGCCCAGTCACGTGAGTGACCGGGCTGATGGAGTTGAGATACTTATGCTGCTGCGGCCATCGAACCTGACGGGTCGAGGGCGATTGCGGAGCTAATGCTCTTTTCGGGCGGAGCCGCGCGCAGGCTCGAACGAAGGTCTGCCTCATCCTTGTCCGTACGCACGCCGAGAAGAACCGGCTGATACAGACTGCCCCCGTCGTGAATGTACAGATAACGCACTTCCACGAGGGAATCGACTTCCGGGATGTCCATGCTGACCGGAACCGTCACGTTGCCGATAAACACTTCGTCGTCTTTCTCGTCGCGCACCGCAACTTGAATCGAACGCTTGGCGTTTGCCGTCAACACGCGGCAGGTTGCGCTGGCCCAGAGCTTGAACTTCAGAATGACGCTCGTGCGGCCGTGGACGTAATCGCCCGAGACATCACGGAACATCAGACCTTCCCAGTTCTCGACGCGAGCCTGTGCAAGCATGGCGCGCTTTTCTGCTTCCGAGAATGCCGTCGGCGCCAGCAGGCCCAGATGGTCTGCAAGCAATTCCTCCAGCATCGCGAAACGCTCCTCGAACGGCAGCTTACGCACGTCGTTGTCGCGCAGCGTCAGCACGTCGTAGATGACGTAGACGCCACCCGGCATTTCTTCGCCGTCCACAAGCGTCTCACGTTCATCGCCGAAGTCAGGCATGGCGAGCAGGCGCTTGAGTTCTCCCTCCGACGTAGCTGCCAGCGAGCGAACAATCCCTTTCAGGTTGGTCGCAGTGATGGCGCCGCGGCGAAGCGAGGCCGGCGAACGTTCCCCGTCGTACTTCTTCTGGCAAACCCAGTTCGGGTCCGTCAGATACTTTTCGAGGTCCGCTTCGTCCAACACATTCGCGCGCATCGGAACGGGACCGGTAATCGTCGGAGCGGTCGGAGCCGGGGCAGGTGTGCCCGGAGCCGACGCACCGCCCCATACCGGAACAGATGAAGGCATGCCCACAATACGGGTGCCTGGAGCCACAGCCATATCACTGTAACCCTTGCCGCGCTTTTCCTTCTCCAGCCGGTTGGCCGCTGCCTGAGCAGAGGCCAGGTTCGTGCCACGATATTTCTCGGCAGTGGACAGCGTAGCGCCGCGCTTGCCGTAATACCCGCTGGCAACGTATTCCGTACCACTACCGGAGTCGTCCTGCTGGACCTGAATGACGTAAATCTTGTTGCTGGTGCCCGCGACATAGTCCAGGGCCACCTGGCTCAGACAGGTAAGGCTCATTTGTGTTTCCTCTCATCAAAATTCACTCGCACGCAACCCGGACGGATTGGTGCGGACGATATGTCCAAAATGGTATAGCGTAAAATAGCAATGTACAGTAAAATCTCTTTATTCACAAGGTGTTACATGAAGGCGGCAGACAGGCTAAAGCGCCGCTGCCGGTAGCGCTATGCGGCTTTGCGCAAGGGGGGTCTTCGGCGCACGGAACACGTCGACAGGTCCAACTCTCGGAGACAAGATTTGCGCGATTTGGTGCTATACAGACGCGTAGGCACACATGGCGCGCAAGTTCGCGCTGATTGAGTTTTGTTATTTAAATCTGGAGGAAAATATGGCAGTTATCGCAAACAACGCGCAGGAAGCTGAAGTTCAGGCGATGGACGCCGCGATGGACACCACGGTGAATTTCAATGGTGCTCTGGTGGACATGCTGGCGACGACCTACGTCTGGATTCTGATGGGCGCGATTCGCGAAGCCATTCAGAACGGCTGCGATGCCGCGCGACGCGCTGGGCGCTCTTTTTCTGAAGGGGTGCTTGTGCAGTTGCCGACGCCGTCGAACCCGGTGATTTCCATCACCGATAAGGGTGCAGGCATGTCGAAGTCGTTCATGCAATCGACCTATCTGTCGTTGGGCTCGTCTACCAAGGCGGCCGATGACAAAGCGGCGGGAGGTCTCGGTATCGGACGCTTTGCGGCTTATGGCTACGGCCGGGAATGCCACATCACGACTTGCCACGAAAGTGACATGATTGAGCGCATTTACTGGCAGTTTCAGGGACCCGATGCCAAGCCGAAGGTGCAGCTGGCAGGTGAGGCTCCCGGTACGGTGGTTGGCACGAAAGTGCACTTCCCCGTCAAGGAGACTGACATTGCCGAAGCACTGCGCGCGGTGGCATGGCTCAAGGAGGTGATGCAGCTGACCATGGGGGACTCGTTCTCTGTGGACAATCCTGGCGCGCTTCCGACGGTCTTGCCGGAGTTTTGCGGCACTGTGCTTGACCTCGGTACGGTCGACGCTGGCCTGAAGGACGTGCGAGTCTATCCGATGAAGGGCAACCTGCTGAAGTATGGTCGTCAAGGCCTGCAACCGGGTTCCATTCTCGTGATGACCAACAAGGAAGCTGGCGTGGGCGGCTTGCCGTTTCACGTTCAGTCTCCGTCCGGTGAAGAATCGGTGTTCAAGGATGGCATGGTGGTTGAAGTGCCTATGGCATATCGTATTCCCTTCATGCCCAGTCGCGAAGAAATTAAGTACGAGGACGAGGTGACCGCTCTGCTGTTGCGTATTGACGAAGCAGCGGCCAAGGCAGTTGTGGCGAAAGCGAGGGAGCTTTTTCTGTCCCCCGATTTCCGCACCAAAGGTCAGCTGTCGAATCTGCTCGGCAACAACGAGACGTGGCACTGGTTTGCACGCGGAACCCGTAAGGAAGGCGTGCTGATTGAGCCGCTGAAGAAAGCGACAGGCGACGACATCTGGCGTGGCACCATGAAGATTCCTTTCGTGGATGAGATGCAGTCGCGGACCATGACCGTCAAGGTTACGAGCTCGTCGGACACGGTTCTTCGTGAAGGCTTCTCTGTCGGCCATCGCGTGGCGCTCAAGGATGGGAAGGACTATGCCGTTCAGTATTTTCAGCCCAACCATCCGATTGCCATCGTCGTGAATGACCTGAAGGCAGGGGGTACAGTGCGTTTCCGGCAGTTTCTGAAGAGCTTCCCGGGCTCCCAGCGATTCGTGTATCTCACCTCGGAAATCGTGGGTGAGGCACAGGTTGCAGGCGCCGCGCTCAACGCAGCCTTCGGCGACGCGCTCGAGGTCTACCGGACTTCGACGATGCCCGCAGTAGCTCGTGTTGTGGTCGGCAAGTCGGTGATTGCCACTCGCTCACGCGCAAGCCAGCTGACGTTTTATAGCAAGGCGCAAGGCAAGCAGGCCACGGACACCATGAGTTTTGCGACTCATAGTTCGGAGCCTGTCCGGGTTTGGCTCGGCAAGGACGGTGGTGTGCTGGACGGTTTCAAGCCCAGCGTGCTTCTGGCGTCAATCGCCGAACGCTGGGGTGAAGGTGACCTCCGCTCGATTCTGACGGCGCTGAAAATCGACAGGCTGTATCTGTTGACTCCCAAACAGCAAGCTGACCTGGCAAAGGCGCAAGCCTCAGTTAAGGCCGACGGGCTGTGGGATATGGCGGACGATGAGTTCGACGATGATGAGGACGGCCAGGAAGCACTGCGTGCAGTCAAGGCGCTCAAATCCTGGAAGACCTTTGAAGACGCACTTCACGATGTTCTGGAGCGCTCGGACATTCAAGCCCTGCTGGACGGCAAGAAGGTTCGCGACGTGAAGGAGAATTGGGAGTTCAACCAGTTCTGCGACGCGTTGGCACGTCGTCCGCGCATGGAGTTGACAGGCACAAGTTTCGACAAGGTCATGGCTCCGCACGTCGATTTGCTTTCAGGCGTGGTGAAGGTCATCAAGGCCTCCGACCTGTCGACCGATTTCAAGCAGCTGTGCGGCGCGCTGACTCTTGTTGGCACCAACCTCGAAGCGAATCCGGATGACTCGGATGCGCGAAAGGAGTTGATTGCCACGCTGAGTCGCGTCAATACACTCGGCCTGGTCGACTACGAGAAGGAGTTGGCTGAACTGAAGAAGAAGTATCCGCTGCTGAATCTGGTGGGTAAGCTCAATTCGGTTCCAGCTGAAACCGTCGACCATCTGGTGTGTGCACTGGCCGCTGTCTATCGCTAACCGCCCACTTGGGCATGACTGATTCAAGGAGAAACGCATGCATCATCTGTCATGCATCGAGACGCATACCGGGGTGTCGGTGGTTGGTCCGAAAAACCAGACGCTGCGCATCCAGCGCGGTAATCCGGTTTTTTCGGCCGGCCTGGCTATCCTGAGAGGGACGCTGCCGGCCGAGCAGAAGTGGCTGAAGCTGCAGGACCTCGTGCTGAATCCGCTCAAGGCGGTTGTCGAGTGGTGTGAACGCTTCGGGCTCGCATTCACGGATGACGGAGACATCCTTCATTTGAACGATGCGGCGCTCAGCCGGGAGCATTGGTTGCCGCTGCTCAATCGCACACAGAGCGCTGGAGGTTCTCCTGTGCATCTGCTGCGTTTTGCGGAAAATCTCGGCGCGGCCGCGGGCACAGCGAAAGTCGGCAAGATTGCCCTGCATCTGCAGGACAAGAAGCTGATGGACCTTCAACCTGCGCTGCTACTGAAGGTGGACCTGCCAAAGGCTGCACGTACGGGCGACATCGTGAACGACTCCAGCAAGGGCGATACGCCTTTTCTGGTGAGCTTTCATGATGTGTCTTTGCGCGACGATGGCACGCTTTTGCCGGTGTCAGGACTCGTGCTGACGCAGGTCACCGACCTTGCTGAAGCGGCCGATATTCTGGAGCAGCCTGCTGTTTTGGGCTTCAACCGGACGTATCGGTGCGAAGAAGGCACTGCAGGCGGCTGGCTGGAAGACCTGACGTTTGACAGTCTTGCAGCCGCGCGACGTAACGCTAAGGAAATCCAGGACACCGGAGCTGAGGTTCGCATCATCAACCGCGTCACCGGAGAGGCCGTGGCATTGCGCTAACCACGCAATGTGGTCTCCGTCTCAAGCCTGCTTCGGTGGGCTTGTTTTCAAGTAGACTGACTCAAAGGCTCGCCTCACCGCGAGCCTTTTCTTTTTGGACGAACACGAGCTGGCGGCAGCCAATATACGAAAGCACGGGACTGACGAGCCCTGATACAAGCAGGCCAATAGGACCCGGCACGCCACGCATGCTAACGCCCAGCAGCACGAGATTGTTCAGCGCAAACCCTGCCATCGCGAGGGCGAGGAATCGCGACACGCGCCCCTGGCTGCGGAATGTGAAGCGGCATTGGGCCCAATACGACACGATGACGGCCGGCACGAATGCGACGATATTCGCCCCGAAAGAGATGGTCAGGCTGCCCGACAGAATGAGTATCTCTGCTATGACGAGGTGCACTCCCGTCGCGAGGCCGGCTGTCAGGCCGAACCGGAGGACCTGCTTGAGTTCGGTTGCCGCGTGCATTGTAACGAAAACCTTCACTGTCCAAAGTCTCGGTATAGCTCCCGCAAAATTTTTTGCCGGTTTTGCGAGTTCGCCGCCATCTATTCAATGTAGGCGTTGGCGGTGTCCGCGGTGGACCCGCGATGAACAGGGAGCTGGTGATGAAATACGTGTTGGTGCAGCGTGCGGCTGGCCAGGTCGCGCAGGCTGATGTGCGGCGAAATATTGAACAGGCTGGCGCGCGTATTATGAGCTGGCGCGGGCACGTCGGCCTGATTGAATTCGAAGGCTCGATAGCGGAGCTGCTCAGCCGCGCCGGCGGGCTGCCGGGCTGGCTTGTCAGCGAGCACCGTATCTATCGCCTGGCCGGTGAGGCGGCCGGCGGTCAGTGAGAGAAAAAGAAAAGCCACCCTGGTGGGGGTGGCTGGAGGTTGAATCTTTACCGTTGCTCATGGTTCGAGCGTGGTTCACATGCTGTGCCTCAGAGCGTCCTGCGGGACCGGATTTCTCCGGTCCCTTCCGGCTTAGCCTACCGTGCGACGATTCCGCGTCAGCATCGCTTCGACCACCTGTTCGATGGTGTCGCGAATGATGTTTTGCGGAAAATGCTTTTCCATCTCACTAGCCATCTCGTCCGAACCAACATACAGGCCCACGGGCCAGATGCGGTGCGACGCGAAGAAAGCGCGGTCGATGGGTTCATCGCAAATGCAGGCATCTGTCATCACGAACACGTCGTCCATGCCCTTGATATGCGCCAGATTGTCCTTCAGCGCCGCTTGCAGGCCTTCCGATGAGTGATGCGGGTTGATACGAAGGATAACTTCATCCTTGACCGGGAACGGATACGACAACCATCCCGGCGCACTACCCACCCATCCGGACAGCACGAGCGTCCCTTCCAGGAAGCCGCGGCGCGCCAGTGCGTTCAGTGCTAGCAGAAGCAGCTTGCCTTCGCGGTCCGGCGTGCCACCCATCGAACCCGAGCAGTCGTAGATAATGGAATACTTGCGTTTTCCCTTACCCCCGAACACCCGTTTCTGCACCCAGCGAAGTTCGCCGCGTGCGAGGTGACGACCCGACATGCGTTGACCCGGCGTTTCGACCGCGGCCGGAAGCGTATGCGACTTGAACATACGCATCAACATCCCCGTGAGGTGTTCGACGCGCTTGCTGTACACCGCATCCACGTGGCCCGGAGTCGAGGACAGGAAGTAGCGCTCGGAAGCTCTACCACCAGATGCCTGCGGCTCGATGGACTCGGGAATACCTTGGCTCTTTCCACCCGGTCCTTTGGGAGGAGGTGCCTTACCGTCGCCCTTCAGCTTATCCTTCGCCGCGTCTTCTGCAGCCTTGCCTTCAGCGTCCGTACCACCGACGATGTCCGCGTCCTTGTCGAAGTCTTCGAAGAATTCGTCGCCTTTGTCCGCGGCTTCAGCAGCCGTTGACAGGTCACCGGCACGTTCGCCAGCACCGTTATAGTCGTCGTCATCATCATCGTCCTCGCCGTCTTCGCCACTGCCGGGCTTGCCGCCCTTCTTGCCCTTCGCGGAGCCAGAAGCGCTGCCACCACTTCCACCACTACCACCTTCCTCGCCCTCGCCTCCGTCAGGAGGTTCCGGCGGCGGCAGGTCGTCCTTGAATTCCTCCAGGAACTCAGTGATGATGGGGTACAGGTGCTCAGTCGTCGTGCATGCCGTTGCCCGTTTGTAGTACGACTCCACCGTCTCGGCGATGTGGCCGATGGTGCGGTCTTCGTCCTTCGGGTACGGCTCCTCGCTCTCGATAGCGGCAACGTCAGCCGCACCTTCGAGCTGGATGCATCGCAGGAACATGTTGACCGGAGAGTTGGCCGGAGCCAGCTCTTCGAACATCACCCAGTCGAACGAACCAGAAGAGTTCCGTTCGATGTGTTCCATGCGCGCATCTTCGAACAGGTTGAAGTACATGAACGGGATGCCCAGGGTTCGCAGGTCGCGATTGACCTGCTTCATGTCCTGAGGTGTTTGCCGCGCGTGACCGCGTTCGTGACGGCCATAGGCAATCACGGCCTTCTGCAGCCATTCGAGAAACAGCTCCCACGTTTCTTCCGGGCAGTTGTCGTGCAACCAGTTCAACTTTGCATCCAGCACTCGGGTATTCGGGTGCATCGGATTGACGTCCGGAATTTTCGTGCGCTTCTTCTTGCCCGTCGGTTCAGCGTCCGCCGCAGCTTTTGCAAGCTTGCGAGCTTCCCTTTCTTCGGCGACTTTGGCTTTCACCTGTTCGACGAATACGCTGTCCTCCGGCATCTCAATTTCTTGCACGAGAACGAAACGCTCCAAAACGCGGGCGAGCATACGGTCGCCGTAGTAGATGGAGTGCGACGCCCGCTTGCCAACCGGCGGAACCCAGCACGCAGTATCAAAATTGCGCTTGAGCATCACACGGTATTCACCCACCTTGATGCCTTCCACCAGGTAGCTGACTGCGATGTTGACATCGCCCTTGTGATACGGTTTGCGCAACACTTCGCTCAGCGCTTGAGCCAACAAAAATCCACTCGACATTTCAATTCTCCGTTTGTATTCAGTTCTGCAAGCACCCCTCGAACGAGGCCGCTTATCAGCCAGTTCTTGGGAAAATCTCCCAGGCGGATGCCCGGGAGATGGAGTTGTTGCGGTACTGCTTACTTGGGAGCCTTGAAGCTAGCGTCGACGAGCGCCTTGTAGCGTTCTTCCTGGTCGGAATCCAGAGGACCCAACTCGAAGTTCACCACCTGGGCAATCTCGCTCAGCATCTGCTTCTTGATTTCCGGAATCCACTGCTTCAGCGTTTCGAGCTTCTTCTTGTCACGCACCTTGCGCTTGTGGCACGCACGGATGACGTTGCAAGCCAGACGCGTAGTCGCTTCTTCGTCCAGTTCGTTCTGCGCGACGGCCTGGTTTGCCGCCTCGATGAACTTTTTGAACATCTCTGCCAAATCCATCGGCATTTCGTACTCGGCGAGATTCTTTTCGAGAATCGTCTTCGTACGGTCCGGGTTGGTATTCATCAGGATGATTTGAAAGCGAGCCCGCACCGACGGTGCAATCTTGTCCAGACCATAGCGCGCGCCGATATTCGACGTGGCCACAATCCAGAGCATGTCGGCCGGCACTTCCACCGTTTCGATACGGCCAATACCATCGCCCATGTCGATGATTTTGCCCGTCTCGATGATGTAGGTGTCGTTTGCGGTCAGCGTGAGCGGCGTGTTGATGGCCGTCGTGTAGATGGGGTTCATGTTCAGGAATTCGTCCATGCAGAGCACGACCTTCTTCCCTTGCTGAATCCAGTACACGGCTTCCGCCAGCTTGCCCATCACCGTGTAGACCTGCCCATTCCAGGCGCGGTCGTGTGCACGGAATTCCCACGCTTCCATCGACGGGTGCATCTGCATTTCCAGATACACTGCGTCGAACTTCGCCGCAGCCTGACGAGCCAGATACGACTTGCCAGCACCACGTTCGCCCGCGAGCAGAACGTGCTGCACGAAGGCCGCATCGTAGAACTGCTCTTCTTCCGGCGACATCGGACCCTTTGCTACAGAGACCGTGCTGTCATCGCCTTCAAGCCACCCCTTCAACTCGGTTGCCATCTCGTCCATTTCGGGAGCGGGAATGTTGGCCAGAGCTGCCTTGGTGTGCGAGCAGAACTTGACGACCGGAGGCGTCTGCGCCAGACCCCGTTCGAGCATGCGGAAAAAACCGCAGTTCGACAGCTTCGGAATCTTGCCGACCCAATCGGAAGCTTCCACCGCATCGGCCACCTTCTTGCTGACCTTCGCATCCTTGCGGAGCTTGGCAGCCAGGGTTTTGCCGTCGGTGGTGTATTGGCCCTGCACCTGCTTGTCACCGCAGTACATCGTCCATTCAGGCTTCGTGCCGGTTACCGTGACGCCATCAGCCGCGAGCTCGTTCACCATTCGGCAAAGAGCAACCGCAGCGTATTCGTCGTCGCCGACCTTCACCTGGTAGACACGTGCATTGACCAGCTCGATGTTCTGACGGGGACCCTCGGTCTTGTCCGGGTTCAGGGCATCGTGCACGAGCGGGAACGGTCCGTTGTACAGCGGGAACACGTTCGTACCGGGAGTGTCTTCAGCCAGAGCCAGGAGTTCAGCCGTGTTGTCGAACCATTTCAGAGACATATTTTTTCCTTCGCTTTAGTTAACTTTGAACTCGAGCGCGCGTGTGCGCGGCTCGCTGTATGTGCCTACAAGAACGTATAGTGCTAATTGATGCTTCTCGCACTAGGTCGTCTTCGCGCTATACAGAGAGTCACAGCACCCGATAGCGAAAAGAGGAAATATCGTGAGTAATCAAGCCAATCTGGCCCCAACATGCGGTCAGTGCGCCCAATGGCAGGAAACCAAGGACAGGTGCCCAGGCATGGGCTTCTGCGGGCATCCCAAGGCGTCAACGACACGGGTTCGAGAGGTCATGCTCTCGTGCCTGTTCCTGTCGAAAACCCATGCCTGCGCGCTTACCGGTCGCTAACTCCTCCCGAATCCTGGCCTTGCCAGGATTCTTTTTCGAGACACGCCATGCGAAACACCCGACAGACGCGATACACCCCGATGACGGCGCCGCCGAGCGGCGAGGACTTCATTCCGTGCTGCGTGCCCTACTGGGACGCGCAGGCGTTCCTGCGCCGTGGCGGCAAATACACCGAGACGCGCGGCTACCACGTGCTGCCTGGTGCCTACCTTCCGGAGTTCGAAGAGTGGCTGCCCCGCAAGTGGCAGCACCGCGGCACGCCGCCTGTGCCCGTCCTGATGCCGGACATGCTGCCGACTACCAGCTGGGAGGCAAACCTGCGCACCGTGCTGTCAGAGGCGGAATGGGACCGATTGCGAAAATTCTGCTATCAGGCTGCGGGAAACACGTGTGTCGCCTGTGGCTCACGTGGCGAGCCACATGTCGAGGCGCACGAGTCCTGGAAGTTTGACGAGGCGACAGGCATTCAGACGCTCCGGGGCCTGCTGTGCCTGTGTCCGACGTGCCATAAGGCGAAGCACCTTGGCTACGCGAACCGCATCGGCCGGCTGCCGCAGGTGCTCGAGCGGTTGATGTGGCTCAACGACTGGGACGAGACTGTGCTCGCGCGCGAGCTGGCCGCCGTCGAGAAGCGGCAGGAGGAGCTGTCGCAACGGACCTGGACGCTCGATTTGAGTTTTCTGCGCACGTATGGCGTGCGTTAGGCGCGCGCGGCGGCGCGCAGTGAGGGTGTTCACGGTATGATAGAAACGGGTTTCAGTGCCGCTAGTATCACGTAAAAATGCAATATCGTCAAGTAACCGCCAGGATTTTATCTGGCGGTTAGACCCTCAGCTCTTGCCGAGCGACTTGACCATCGAGTATTCGCGCTCCATTTCCCGTTCGCGCGACGCCATGTTGCCGGGCAGCTTTCCGCGGGTTTCCGCTTCATGCAGCTTGTCGACCACCCGCTCTGCGACAACGCCCGTGCTCTCCCGGAGCTCCGCGCGCGAAACCGTGTGTTCCTGAACGTGCGGCCCCTTGCCCATGTGTTTGTCGTACATATCGAGCACCTTGTCGGCGAGCCGTGAGCCGATTTCGGCGCCGACGAGCCCCGTGAACACACTGCCAACGCCGCCGCCCATCGCGCCGCCCGCGATGCCGCCAAGAACGGCCATCCCGGCACGAAACGCATGCCGCGCGGTATCTTCGGCGGAGTCCCCGCGCAACGCGGAGCCGGCGAGAATCGCGATGGAGCCTGCCGTCTTGTTGACCGCAGCGACGTCTTCGCCGGCGGCCAGCGCCAGCGTGCCGACAGACTTGCGCAGCTCGCTGTCGTGAGCAATCGCCATCACCCCGTCCATCAGCTTGTCGGATTTTGTGAGCGCATAGGCGACACGCTGGACGATTTCCGGGTGTTGCGCCGCCTCGACGATAACGGAGAACTTGCCGGAATGCTTGGCCAGCGCGTCCTTGAGCGCTTCATGGGTCACGCCATGCGTCGCCATCCAGTTCAGCGACTTGCTGAGCGTCGACTCGGCCGAGTGACGCATGCCCGCGGCAGTCGCAATCGACGAGGCAGACGCCTTGAACACGTTGACGGTCGCGTCATATGCGTGGTTGGCGAAAACCTTGAACCCGGCCTTCTCGAACGCGCGCTCGAGCGAATATCCCATCAGCTGCGATTCCACCGGGTTCAGCCCGAGCCTCTGGCCGATTTCACGTGACGCGAACGCTACCTGCGCACGCGTTTCATGAAGAGCCGTGTCGACCACGCCGTGATGCTTGTTCGTCAGGCCATGCTTGGCCAGCCAGTCGGTCACCACCGCCTTGGCTGCCTTTGCGACGCTAATGTCCCGGCCCGCCACATCAGGTTTGGCCGCAGCTTCGCGCATGGCAGCGAAGAAGTTCTTCGCGCCGTCGTCCGACAGGTTGCCCAGCCCCGGTTTTGCGCCAGGTTCAGTGACAAAATCGAAACCTTTGGCGTCGCCAATCTTGAACGTCGGCAACGTGGTGTTCGCGGGCGACGTGCTTGGTCGATGGTTCGGCTCGCGCAGCTGGACGGCGGAGTCGCGCAGCTTTTCGCGCTGGGCTTCCTGTTCGTGCTCACGGGCATCTTGTGCGCGCAGGCGGCTCGCCCGGAACTGCTCCATGACTTCGCGCGCCGTAGCGGTTTGGGAGATGAACATTTCAGGCTCCGGAGGAAGGATTGGACGGCATGGCCATCGTGCGTGGAACGACTTCAGCTACCATCGGCCGCAGGTCAAACGTGCGCAGCGCCTGCGCCAGAGCCTCGTCGAAGCCCGGGTCATCGCTGCCTACGACTGGACGCAGCATGGTGACGTCGACGCCTTTGGCTTCTGCGAGCCGCTGCAGGTCGTCGTAGATAGCCTTCGACTGAACCCACGCGGAGCCACCCTCCAGCCATTCAGGGTAACGGAATAGCGCCCAGTGAATCGAGTGGTAAGGGTGCGAAGGCGGCAGCTTGTTCAGGCGGATGTAGTAGTTCGCCGAACGCCGGTCGTCGGGCAGGTAAAGCCGGGGCACGCGGCCCGGATGGGTGTAATCGACGAGGTTCATGGTATCTCTCAGACGGGCCGACATGGCCCGATAGGCATTCCACAGTATAGGGACGGGTCTACCACAGCCAGGCGACGACGAGTCCAATCACGACCAGCCCGGGAAATGCGACCTCGAAATCCTTGCTGCTTGGCCACGACGCCTGGAGCAAGGTCGCGCAGACGTAGAGCGAAAGCGCCGCGGAGCCCAGATTGCCGGCGACGAACGCCGGATACGTCCACACCAGTGTGAGACCGAGCGAGAGGGGTGCGAGTAACATTGGAGCAAGCGCGGTCCAGGGGGCGCTCCACCACTTGAGGTTCGTGAACTCGACGTAGCCCAGCTGCCAGCGACCGCCGCCCAATGATTTTGGAAACAGCGACATCGAGGCCGGCTTCGCGCCCAGGATGAATCCGATTGTGGCGTGACTGAGCTCATGGGCGAGCGTGCCCGGCCAGGCAACCAGGGCGAAGACGGTTGGATGCAGCGCGCTACGCACCAGCACGAAGGTAAGGAAGAACAGGAAACCGTACGTCCAGTAAGCTCCGGTCGGGATGTGGTCGATTAGTTGACCAAGAAATACGTGCATTGCCAAGTTCCGCAAAAATATGTATCATGCGTATAGTCCAGAAAAAGGAAAACGCAATGTCCTATATCCTGACCCGCAGCGGGCGTCAGTTCAATTTCGCCAATCCGCATCCGAGCATGGTTGTGCTCGATGACGTCGCGCATGCGCTGGCCAATCTCAACCGGTTCACGGGCCATACCGGCTACGCGTACTCGGTGGCGCAGCACAGCGTAGCGGTCTCGCGCTTTCTGGAACTCACGGGCGAGCCCCTGATTATCCAGCTCGCTGGTCTGTTGCACGATGCGCACGAAGCGTATTTCGGTGACATCTCTGCGCCGATGAAGGAATTTCTGAAGTTCCGCACCATCGGAAACATCGTCGCGGGCACCGTGTTCGAGGCATTGGGCATCAAGGACGTAGGTCTTGACGGCGTTGCTGGGTCACCCGGCGCGCAGGCGCTTGGCCTTACTGCCGAATCCCTCGACGCCATCATCCGGGGCGGCATTGAAAAGGCAATGGGCCTGTCGATTGGCCGGCTCGAAGACCGAATCCAGTCGGTCGTTGCGGAAGCGTTCGGACTGTCGCTCACGCTCATGAAGGACCAGCGCGTAAAGCTGGCGGACCTGACGGCGCTGGCAGTCGAAGCCGACGTGCTGATGCCGCCCGACACGGAAGACTGGCCGGTACTCGCCCCTGTCACGCCGGCCATGAAGGCAGTGATGCCGCGGCCGTATCGTCTCACGCCTGACCAGGCGAAGGTGCTGTTCCTCAACCGCTACCGGCAACTGACCTCGCAGCTGTATTCGGACGAAGCGGCTTTCGAAGCAGCGGGCCTGGCGTACCGCGACGCGCTGATACAGATGAAGCGCCTTGACCCGCACGCAGTTATCGAGTTTTAAAGCTGGAGCCGGTCTGCCTATACTGAATTCCGGCGGACCAGCCGCCACTTTTCGCGCAATATCATGAAGAAGACACTTTTCGCGCTGGCGCTTACAGCGGGCGCGGCATGCATCACCGCCGCGCCCGCGGCACAGGCACCGGCGACCACGATGGAAGTCGCTGTCACCGGCCTGAACTGCTCGCTTTGCAGCGCGGAGATGAAGAACAAGCTCCTGTCGCTTTCCGGTGCGACGGACATTGAGCCGCGCCTGCAGTGCGGCAAGATTTATCTGGACGTGCCGACGGGCTCGCGGCTCAAGGAACAGGTCCTGTCGGCGGCACTGCTGCGCAACGGCTTCACGTTCGAAGGCGCGAAGCCGTCGAACAAGTCGATGGCGGAAGTGCGCAAGACGTCCGAGGACCAGTGCTCATGAAAGGCGAAGCCCGATTCATGTGGCTGGCGCTGGCCACGAGCGGCTCCACGCTGCTGTGCTGTGCGCTGCCTGCTCTTCTCGTCAGCCTCGGCGCCGGCGCGGTGCTCGCCTCGCTGGTCAGTGCTATTCCCGCGCTCATCTGGATTTCGAAGCATCACTCGCTGGTTTTCGCCACCGCCGGCGTGATGCTTGTGATTGGCGGCGCGCTGCAGGCGCGGCCAGCGGCGTGCCCGCTTGACCCTAAGCTGGCCGCGGCCTGCTCCCGCTACAAGCGCATCTCGCGCATCATCTACGCGCTCTCCGTCCTTGCCTATCTGGTCGGCGTGTTCTTCGCATTCGTGCTTCCCGCATTGATGCGGATGTAACACGGTTCCGTCCGAAACCAGACAGCGGTCCCCGGTGGGCCGCTTTTCATTTCTGACCCTCACCCCGATTTCAGGAACGAACTGATATGGCGGACGTCGTCATTGTCGGCGCAGGCCCTGTTGGCCTTTGGACCGCGCTACAGATAAAAAAGCGCATGCCGCGCGCCGCCGTGGTCATGTACGAGCGGCATCTGGAGTATCAGCGGTCGCACGTATTGCGGCTCGACCACTGGAGTTTGCTCCTCTACAGCCGCAAAAGTCTCAACGCGTCGGAGCAGGCCTTCTACACCGACGTCACCGGCAAGCGCGTGGCCGGCGTGCATCTCGAGTTCGCGAAGTCCCTGTACATTCGCACCAGTGACTTCGAGGCCGCACTGCGAGCTTACGCTCTGCGGGAAGGTATCGTCATAGAGCACCGGACGATTGAATCGCTCGCGCATGCGGAGTCACTGCACCCAGAGTGCACGGTATTTCTCGCGAGCGACGGCGCACGCAGCCGGTTTCGTGGAGAGCTGCTTGGCGACAAGGGCATACAGATGCACAACCTGCAGCAGGTCCTCGAGCTGAAGTTCGAGGAAACGGGTGGGCCGCGCAAGCTCGATACGCTGCAGTTATGGGATTGCAATCGGCAGCTTAATTTCACACTCAGTGAGTACGTCGGCCGCCGGCGCGGCGAGACGACGCCTGTGACCGTGCGCCTGTTTCTGGACGAGACAACGTACGGCCACCTGCCGGAGATGTCGTTCAAGTCGCCATGCGGGATTGATTCCCCTGAGCTGCCGAAGACGGTTCAGGCGGACATTGAAGCCTACATGCGCTTCCGCGCGCGGACGGTAGGCACGAGGTACGTGGAAGGCTCGGGGAAGCTGTCCAAGCTCGGACTATCCGCGTACGCCGCGAGCCGGTTCGGCTTCCGTCGGCAGGATAAGGCCTGGATTCTGGTCGGTGACGCGGCCATGGGTGTTCCGTACTTCCGGGCGCTGAACAGCGGCATGATGCTGGGCTCCCGGCTCGCGATGCTCATTGCGAGCAACGGTGGTGTGACGCCTGAGCGGCTGGCGCGGCTCGTGCGCAGGATTGAACAGTATCGGATTTTGCACGTGTGGACCGAATTCACAATTGCCCGCGGAAAGGATGCGCTCATCAATGGCATCAAGGCCGTCAGGGCGCGTCTTGCCCGGCCAGCGACGGCGCGAGAGCTTACCCGATAAAATTGAACCGGGAACCGCACAACCTCCCCGACGCCACGCCGGTGAGGCTTACGCAGCTACGAATTCCACTGAGCCGATGTCGCGGCGAGCCTTCAACCAGTCGCATCGCCGTGTCGGCGAACCGCACGATGCGACCGCGACGTCGACGAAACACACCGCCTCGTACGAGGTGGGCGCGCCGAAAATGCGGTCCGAGAGTCGGCTTCCAGCTATGCGACCAACAAGTCTAGCGAGCCATGAAGGCTGTTCGGTTACTTGACGCTTTTCGTGTACCGTCAGCGGGTCGTTGAGCGACTGAAGCAGGATGTCAAGGTCTGAGCCCATCGAGACGCAGCTGGAAATGAGATGCTCATCTTCCTGGTGCCATTCGCACGTCCCGAAAGAAAAATCAGCCTTGTATCCGTCCACGCCGCCCGGCCAGTTGGCGGCCAAGGCATCTTTGCGGATAATGATTGTGTAAAAGCGCGTCTTAATCACAAATGGTTTTGTAGGTGAAACTGGTTACTTGCCACGCCAAGTACGAACGCGTCCCGTGTCGATGTGCACGAAATTGTGGCCCGGATAGGTGCCGACGCCGCCACGCGACAACCATTGAAAGAGCTTGCCCAGGTACTCAGCCGAAAGGCCGGGAATACGCAGGTCAATGGCCTTGCCATGAGTGTGCTGCGAGTCCTTCACCGCACCTTCGGTGTGCTCATTGGTCCACGGCGAACGGTATCCCGAGAGAATCTGCAGCGGCTGCGTGTAGCCGTACTGACGTACGAACCACTGCGTCCAGTCGAGAATCGCGACCAGGTTGTAATCCATCGCGACGTGCTTGTTCACGTGGATGTCGCGCAAGTGCCAGCAGATGTAGTTGTAGGCGTCCGGCAGCCACACTCCATCGCGCATGTATTCGATGACGAGTTTCTCGCCAGTTTCAGGCCGATACAGGTTGAGCACGCGCGAGCCGCGCGTGATGTCGAAGCCCGTTTCCGCGGCCTGCGCCTGAGTCGAGAAACAGGCGGGGAGCACAAGGCTCCCCGCGGCTGCTGCTGTACCCAGACGCAACCCCTGTTTAAGGAAGTCGCGCCGGTCCATCGTCGTTAGCCTTGGCTCTCCGTTTCGTCGAGCTCTTCGACGTAGGTTGCAAGGCGGCTGCGCACGCCGCGCGGGAGGATGACGTGGCCAGCGTGAGCCCAATCCTCGAGGTTCTTGGCAGCCCAGGTCAGCCCCGAGGTGCCTTCATCAACGAATGGTGTATCTATCTGATTATTGTTGCCAGTGAGTACCACCTTGGAGCCGTCACCCGCACGCGTAAGAAGCGCCTTCACCTGCTTGACAGTGAGGTTTTGCGCTTCGTCGATGATGATGTACTGCCCCTGGAAGCTGCGACCACGCATGAAGGCCATCGACGAGATGGTGACCTTCTGGCGCAACTGGTTCTTTTCGTCGTCCAGACCGAGCGCGGCGTAGCAGTCGCTCAGCGTGCCGCCGAGCCACGCGTTCATCTTGTCTTCTTCGGAGCCGGGAAGGAAGCCGATTTCGTCGCCGAGCGGCACCGTCGCGCGCGTAATCATCACGCCGGAGAAGCGGCCCTTCTTCACCTGTTCGAGCCCGGCGGCGAGGGCCAGCAAGGTCTTGCCCGAACCGGCCTTGCCGAGCAACGCGACGAAGTCGACTTCTTCGTCGTGGAGCAGGTTCATTGCCATCTGCTGTTCTTCGTTTCGCGCGTCGAGCAGCGGCTTGCCGTCAACGGGGCTCTGGTTCTGCAGCGCATAGAGCACCGAACCCGCTGCAGAATTGCTTTCGACGCGCCAGATGCGAGTGCGGCCGCGCGCGGTATGTTCGGCGAGGAACGAGTTGACGGGCAGGCGCTGCGTGACATTCACGAACTGCTTGCCGCCGCGGCGATAGAATCCCTTGTCGGCGTCGATGTACTCTTCCCAGAAGGCTTCGTCGATGTTCTGGAAGCCGGTGGGCAGCACGTCCTCATCGGACAGCACGCGGTCGCTACGATAGTCCTGTGCCGGGATGTCGAGCGCCAGCGCCTTCACGCGCAGGTTGATGTCTTTGGTCACGAGAACCGCATTGCCCGTTTCGGCGAGCAGCTTCAGCGCGCAGTTCAGAATCTGGTTGTCGGCCTTGCCGCGCTCGAGCCCGAGGCCCACGCCTTCTTTCGCGCTCAGGTCGCTGGAGTTGCGGAAATACAGCTTGCCGGTCGCGCGCCCTTCAGAAGCATAGGCCAGCTCGAAGCCGTCAGCCATCGAGCCAGTCTTCAGCAGCGAATCGAGGGTGCGGGTGATTTGACGGGCGTTGCGCGAGATGTCGGCGACGCCCTTCTTGTGGCGGTCCAGTTCTTCGAGTACGACGAGCGGAAGATTGATGTCGTGCTCCTCGAAGCGGAACAGTGCATCGGGGTCATGCAACAGGACGTTGGTGTCCAGCACGTAGTTGTGGCGAGCGCTAGTGGCGAGGCGGGATTCCGAGGACTGCATGGATGCTCCGAGATGGTAGGTACTGAGTATAGGAACCGACCTACCTCGCGCTTAACCCAGCGCGAAGGAATTAAAAAACCCCCGAGTAAAAAACCCGGGGGCAGTAAGTCAGAGTTGACCTACGCGGCTTTAAGTTCCGCGCACTGATTGTGTTCACGAATAGCAGCATCTGCCATGTTCAGCGCACCTTCCAGGGACAAGGCCCCTGCAAGATGACGTGAGCGATGGCAGAAAACTGCTTCGCGTTCACCGCACACGCGAGCCAGAGCATGACGCTCCAGCCCGCCCCAGCTTTGCGGCAGCTTGATGCGCGGGGTCATGTCCGGTTGGACTGCCTGACGCAACTGCCACTGCCCAGTACCTTGTTCCGCGTTACCGACCGGATACACGACAAACAGCACCTCAGGCATCTCTTCGGCGACAATCGTCACCCAGGGGATGCAGGCTTCGAGTACGAGTACCCGGCCGTCGAGACGCGATTGCGAGCCCCGCACCTTGCTTCGCGCCAACACCTTACCGGCGTAGCGCTTCACGAAGTTGGTCAACAGCACCTGAGCGAGGTCCATCACGAGAGGGAATACATCTTCTTCACGGTCAAACCAAGTCGTGTTGAAGCTCGCAATGATTGCCGACAGTGAAGGTCCCGACGATTTGAGACGAACACCGCAGTCGACAGCGTCGACATACTTCAGCACCGTGTCGTCGATGTACTGAACAACCTCGTCTACGCCTTCTGCATCCAGCGTCGGATGAAGCTTGCGTACCGCCTGCGCGCCGTAGAACTTCCACACCAGTCCTGCAGTGGCGTACGGCCACTCCATGACTTGCTGGTGGCCATCGCGGTGGCCTCCTCCGCCTTCCTTACCAGGCGGTTGCGGACGGAATCCGGCACCTTCCGGCTGGTGGTGGTCGAACAACCGCAGTTCCGGGTCGTAACGGCCGCCAACGTCGAGCAGGAAGGTATCCGACGCCCCGGCCTCACGTTGAAGGATTTCGGGGTCGCGCGTGCGAAGAACCGTCACCTGGCCAAATGCAATGCGCAAAATGGCCGAAGCGAATGTTTCGTCCGCATGGCACACGCGGTCGTGCGTGATGAGCTTGATAGTCGTTGTCATACTAGCCTCTTGAATGTTAATTAAACTGTGTCCTCTTAAGGCCGTATAGAGCGAAAACCAGCGGAATTACAGCGGAATCACGTGAGCCAGCGCATGCGCTTCAAATCTGCCTTCACAAAGGCGTAGATAACGGGCGCTGCAACCATGCCGGCCGGTCCAAAAAGCAGCTCGGATACGAACAGAACGATGAGCAGCTCCCATGCAGCGGCGCCGATTTCGTGCCCCTGGATGCGCGCATTCAGGAAATACTCCATCTTGTGAACGAGAACGAGGAATACGACAGCGACGATGGCCGCCGGAAACGAGACGCTCAGTGCCAGAATGCAGATGAACGAGTTCGAAATCAGGTTTCCGACCACGGGCAGCAGACCGCAGAAGAAAGTGGCGAGAACAAGCGTCTTCGCATACGGCAGGTTCCAGCCCAGCATGGGCATGACCACCATGACGAAGAGGCCCGTCAGCAGCGCGTTGATACCGGCAATCTTTGCCTGAGCCCAGGCGACATGTTTGAACGAGTCTGCAAGCTGCGACCACAGCCGGCTCCACGTCGCGAAGAATGCGGGCTGCTCGGGCGCATTCGGCTGACGGACCAGACTGACCGCGGCGAGCACGCCAGTAATCCATCCGATGAGCGTCAGCAGTGTGCTGTGCAGGACGTGCGAGCCGAACCCGGCCACTGCGTTGGCGTGCTCTTTGAGCGCGCCAGCGGCGAGCGCACGCATGTCCATCAGCGACGCGGGGACGTAACCGGCGATGGCTTCCGGGAGGTATTGCTTGGCCTGGCTGACCGTCTCAGCAAGGGTCAACATGAAATCGCGCACTGACTCACCACCCAGAAAGCGGGCAACCAGGACGCTGAGGCCAGTGAGCACCGCGAGAGAGCCTACGCCCACGATGATGCCTGCGAGCATCTCGTGCGCCAGAAGCTTTCGCTCGACGTCAAACCGGTGGAGTGTCTGCAGCAGCCCCCGCGTGAGCACGAAGGCGAGCAGCCCCGCGAGGAGCGCCGGCACCGTGTGGAAGTAGAGCGCACCGAAAATGCTGGCGGCGAATAGCCCCGTTGCCGCTTCGCGCGGGAGATTAAATTTCGATTCGGACATGACGTCTCTTATTTTCCGGTCTGAGGGATGCGGGGTTGATGTTGCGAGAAGTCGACTAAGCGTCGAGCAGAAGTCATATCGGACCTCATTTGCCAGCGGCCGGCGTGAGCCGCGGCTGCTCAGCGTCGAGATACGCGACATGCTTGTCACCGACCATCAACGTGCCCGTCGATTCGTCGAAGCTGAAGCCCACGCACTTGTCGAGGCCGAACGGCGCAGTGCGAAAGCGCGGAATATGCACCTGCAGTTCGATGGTCTTGTCCTTGAAGCCCGAAGCAATCAGCTGGAGGCTGGCGGTGCTCATGGCTTCGCTATGGGCGTTGACCTCCGCGAAGTTGCCTAGTACCGACTGGCACAGTGCGGTTCCGCGCGGCCCGTTAAGCAGCGCCCAGTCCTCGGTCTGCGCGGTCACCCAGTAATTCTCGACCTTCGGATACTTGTAGCCCGTCACCGACTGATATTCGATGGGTAGCTGGAGTCCGTGGGTTTTGACGAACTCCGGGGCGACCTTGAACTGCTGGACGAACTGGACGTGAGCCTTCTCGTTCTGGTCCTGGGTATAACTACCCCAGCAAATGCAGATGGCCGTGACAAGCAGCAGCAGCACGCTCTGTATGAGTGTTTTCATGGGCGAAACTGTCGTAAGAATTGACAGTTAATATAATGTAAAAAGCCGCATCAGTCAACTTTGGACCGATGCGGCATGATTGCTGCGGACTGGCGCGCCGGCCCGTCAGGGCCTCAGCTCGGCCAGACGCTGTGGTCGCACTTCGTTTTTGCCGTCTTGGCGAAGAAGTTGGAGCAGGACAGGAACTGCTTGCCCGGCGTCTTGCTCGTCGGACCGCACACGCGCACCTGCATCTCGCCCTTCTTGCATTTCGTGCATTTCGAGCCAGACTCCACGCCGCCGATGGTCACCTTGCCGGTGGGCGCGGCAATCTTTTCGACCGGCTTACCCTCAACGTCCTTGAAGATGGCCTTGCAGTCGGCGTTCTGGCAGCCGAAGAACCAGCCGAACTTGCCCTTCACGTGCTTGAGCTCTCCACTGCACTTCAGGCACTTGTGCTCGGTTTCCTTCACCTCAACCGACGACTTCAGGTCCTTGCGGGTAAGCGACTTGCCAGCGAACCAGCCCGGAACCTCGTGCACGATGTCGGCGAGCCACTTGGACTGCCCGGCCACGAAGCCGTCATAGCCCTTCTTGCCCGTCTTGCGGATGTCATCCATCGCCTGCTGCCAGAGCGCGGTCATGTCGGGCGCAGCAATCTGGCGCGGCAGCGCGTCGATGAGCTGCTCGCCGAGCTCGGTCGGCTTGATTTCCTTCTTGGCCAGCTCGATGAACTTGCGGCCGAAGAGTTCGCCGATGACGTTCGCGCGCGTCGCTTCCGTACCGATACCGACGTTTTCGCGCAGGACAGCCTTGAGCTTCGGGTCGGTCACGAACTTGTGCACCGCCTTCATGGCTGCAACCAGCGTACCTTCCGTGAAGCGCTTGGGTGCCTTGGTCGTCGTCGAATCGAATCCGGCGTCCTTCAGCTTGAGCACGTCGCCCTTGCTGACTTTGGGCAGTGCCGCGCCGCCGGCGTCTTCGTCGTCGGCCGACTCTGCCGCGAAGGCATCCTTCCAGCCGCGCACGGTGTAAACCTTGCCGGATACACGGAAAGATTCGTCCGCGCACAGCAGCTCGATTTCCGTCGAAAGGAATTCCGCCACGGGGAAGAACTGCAGCAGGTAGCGCTTCGCGATTTCAATCCAGACCTGGCGCTCGACCGAACTCAGGTCCGCCAGCTGCGCGAGCGTCGCCGGCCGCGGCACGATGGCGTGGTGGGCCGTCACGTTCTTGTCGTTGAACGCGCGCGACTTGATGGTCAGGTCCGCTTTGTCGGGAGCCGCGCCCAGTTCGCGGATACCCGCGCGCAGACCCTTGAAGACGTCAGGTGATTCTTCATGCTGCGATTCCGGCAGGTATTCGCTGTCGGTACGCGGGTAGGTCGCAATCTTCTTCTCATATAGAGACTGCGCGTGCTTGAGCACATCCTGCACGCCCATGCCGAAGCGGCGGGACATGTGCTCCTGAAGCGACGACAACGAGAACGGCAGCGGCGCTCCCTCCTTGCCCTTGGTCGCCTTCACGTTCGTGACGGTGGCCGTGACGGCCTTTTTGCACGCGTCGGCGATGGCCTGCGCAATCTTCTTGTCGAGCAGGCGGCCTTCCGGGTCCAGACGTGGGTCCTTCTCCTTGTCGGGAGACCACGATGCCTTGAACGCCGGGCTGGAGGCTAGATGGATGAACGGCGTGTAGTAGTCGACCGGCTTGAAGCTGCGGATTTCCTTCTCGCGCATCACAATCAGCGCGAGCGTGGGCGTCTGCACCCGACCGATGGACAGGATGGCGTTGCCGCCGTTGGCCTGTGACGCGAGCGTACAGGCGCGCGAGAGGTTGATACCCGCCAGCCAGTCGGCGTGCGAGCGGGCCAGGGCCGACCAGTAATAGCCCTCGTAGTGCGCGTTCGGCTTCATGTCCTTCCACGCCTTCGCTACGGAGGCGTCGTCGGTAGCCGAGAGCCACAGCCGCTTGACGGGTGCCTTGTTGCCCGCCCAGAGCAGGAACTCGTCCTGCAGGAGCTGGCCTTCCTGGTCCGGGTCACCGAGGCCGATGACTTCGGTCGCACCCTTGAGCAGGTCTTTGAGCGCCTTGATTTGCGCGAGCGTGCCGGGGTCCGGGCGTCCGGTCTTTTTGCCCGTCTTCTTGTCGACTTCCTCGCGCGGCTTCAGCTGCCACACAGGCGGAATGATAGGCAGGTGCGACGACGCCCATTTCTTATAGAGGGGGTCGTATTCGTGCGGGTCGAAGTTTTCGAGCACATGGCCGAAGAGCCATGACACCTGATAGGGACCCACCTGAATGTGAGTACCAGCAGAGCGTGCGGGGTGGCCGTAAGTCTTGGCGAGCCAGGCAGCCACGGACTTCGCAACGGATGGCTTCTCGGCAATGAGAACAATATTGGTCATGGGTCCTTTGGCCGTTCTGGCCGGGCAACGTAGTGGTGTTGCCGCAACAGTGGGATTCTATAGTATATCGTAAAAAGGCTATAATGACGAGTCAGGCGGGAGGGTGGCGTTCCTATACTGGTCATCGCCTACTACCCAGAGGGGCGAGCACCTGTAACCACCAAGCCCCGCCGTCTGGCGGGGTGCTGTTTGCTGGCGTGCTGGGATTGCGCTGGCGAGGAGGATTCCCCCATGTTGGAACGACACGCTGACCCGCTTGACGAGGCTGCAGCACTTGCGGCCAGTCTCACGGACGGCGCTATCGCGGCGGCGAGAGCCGCCAACGCCCCGGAAACGCATCCCGATTTCGATGGCGAGACCTGTATTGACTGCGGCGACGACATTCCGGCCGAGCGCCTTGCGCTCAAGAAGATTCGCTGCGTGCACTGCCAGGGCATCAAGGAGCGGCGGGAGAAACAGAACGCGCGCCCGACCTGGAATGCGGGTGCCTGGGACAGCCTGGACGGCTAATGCGCCGTTCATGGAGGGGGAATTTTCAGTGGGTTCGGCGCAGACATTACAGCGCCGTGAGGTGAGACTGACGAGGTTGTGCTAGTTAACAGTACAAGGCTGTAACTTTAACGTTACAACGAAGCTTGAAAAAGTTACGGGAAATAGGCCTAAACCTCACGGAGATGTGATTTTGAGCACCGTCTTGGTGCAAAAATGACGGACCATGTAACTTTTGACGCACATTTTTCAAAAGTCACTGTGTTTTACCGCACAATTCCGATTCGATAGTTGACAAAAAAGGCGTCACACGCTATACTGCTTTCCATCGGTGGTGCAACAGATGCCGCGACGAGACCAGCTAACAGAACAGGAATTACATGATGATGAACGTTGAACTGACCCCCTCCTCTTTGGTTGTTTCCCTGGAACAACTGGCTTCGGCACAGAACGAGCAAGATTGTGCTGCCGCGCTGGTGGCCGCAGCTGCAACCATTCAGGAATCGGTGTTGTCGGGTCAGTCGGCCGAAGAATTCCAGACTGCATTGAATGCATGCCCGGAAGGCCTGATGGGCAAGCTCGGCGCTGTTATGGACCGTGCAGTTAACTTCCATCTGCTTCAGGACGGCGGCACGCTCGGCCTGTGGCTTCTGCCTGTTGTGGTGAGTACCGACAAGGAACTGCCGCAAGTTATCAACCTCGAAACGCAAACGTTGAACGCCATGAAAATGTCGGGCACATTGCTGCAACAGCTGGGCCTGACCGCGAAGCAAACGGGCGGTAACCGCACCGGCTGGACGTATGTCGTTCCCACGCTGTTTTCCGACGATGTGATTCATACCACCGACATCGGCGAACTCATTCGTCTGCCGCACGAAGCGCGAGAAGTGATTCGCGGCGAGCGTAAAGCTGTCAGCTTCACGGCCGCAGAAGTCGCTGGCAATGTCGAGCCGGGCGCGAACCTTTTCTTCATGCCGTTCATCGCATTCTCGCCGGAAGGTCTGCCGCCGTCGCTGCCGATGAGCTCAGAAAAGACGGTTCACCGTATGACCCAATGGGTAAACGCGACGCTGGAACCGGTTTTGGGAAACGGTTTCGTGGCTCACATCGCCCAATATCCGCAACCCTTCTCGCTGTCGCTGCGTGTCGGTGAACGTCTGCGCATGGATGTGCGTCTGCGTGAACTGATGCTGCGGGTGTCGAACGACTCGGGTGTCGAGCCGAATGGCCTGGCCGCACTCGTCGCACCCTATGCAATGCGTCAGACGGACGGAACGTTCATGGTCGGCGTCTCGCTGGTGTCGCGTCTGACGAAGAACGTCGTCGCTACGCTCGCGTTGCCGGTCGAAAGCGATGACGGCCAGGAAGAAGTCGCGCTCGCTACGCACATCCTCAAGGACATGGGCATGGACTGCATTCAGGACTTCCACCAACCCATCAGCACGATTGCATGCCAGCACTGCGGCAACTTCCAGTTTGCCCTGCCGAGCCCGGACGTCGCGTTCAAGGGTATCGCCGAAACGACGAAGCACGTCCACTGATGCGCCGCCAGAAGTGCCCGGGTGCGTTGGCCTCGGGCATCGCGAGGCGGACTGCCTCGACCGTTCTCCAGCACTCCACTGACCTACCTGTTCGCGCCCGAGGCTAATAGCTCCGGGCGCCGACGCCAACTGTCGTACTAGCCGCTTGCCGTGGCTTCAAAGCAGCCACCTCCTGGCTGCCTGCCTTTGCCCGCATACCTGCGGCGCACTTCCCTGTGTTTCCCAAGCTTCGAATCTCGCCGCTACCGTGGCCAGCGTGCGATTGCTTGCGGCCGTCATTGCACGGAACAACAACTGTTCCATTTTGTGCAACATTGATATATCATAAAAACGCGAAACGTCAACTTTGACGCCTACTGGTACCCGCTCGATGCGGGTTTCTTCGCCGCGCCGACGCCTGTTTGTCGCGGCAGCGGTCCTATTCGCAAATATATCGCAACAATGAACAATAAAATCTCGATTTCCCTCCTGTCGCTGGCGGTGCTGTCGTTCGCGGGTGCCGCGCATGCCGGTTCGGACGCCGGAGCGCACTGGTCGTCTTGTGGCGCCGACTATTCGGAACACCTGAGCAGCACGTCAGATAAGGGCGGTGACACCAAGCAGGGTCATCTGAGCTGTTCGCGCAGGACCGCCGCGGGCGCTGTCCAGACGTTTGAGCTGGGCGCGACGGCCGACACGCCGCCGGCTGGACGCCGGAACATCGTAATGACCGGTGGTGCGCCGGAGATGGTGACGGGGGTACCGAGCAATCAGCGCGATACGTTCTCAACCTTCGCGGGGTTTGGCGAAGAGTTCGCAACTGCGCCGGGCGGCGCGCTGCTGTACAACGTGCGCGTAGGCGTCATCAACGGTTTTTCCACCGGCCTGGTTCGCGGCTTCATTGACGACACGCATCGTTGGCTAGGCGTCGATGATTCGCGCCACTCGCCGCTGACCTCCTCGACCCGGCCGCTGATTCAATTGACCGGCGAACGCACGTCCGAACTGGCAGGCTTGAACTTCGGCGGCGCACGCTTGCGCATCTCCGACATCGAAAACATCACGGTCGGGTCGGGCCTCGACGCCGTCACGGCGGGGTTGCAGGCTTCTGCGCAGTTCTCCGGTTCGACGGCCGTGCTGCCGTCCGGGCTTCCGGGCATGCCGATGCGCCCGGCATCGGGCACGAGCCTCTACGCTGGCGTCTTCGTGCAAGGCACGGCATACGACCTGGCGACACAGCAAATGGGCACCGCGCCCGTGCTGGCTTACGCAAAGGCAGGCGCGAGCCTGGCCCTCGGCAAACATGCGGTGCTCGGCGCGGAATACACGCACCCGCTGACCGCGCGCGTGCGCGAGCAGTACATCCGCGGCTACGACTACTACGGCGTGTCGCTCGCGGTGCGCTTCTGACTCAGGCTGGCGCCGGAGGCAAACAACTTCTCACTAGAGCGATTGTGAGATATACTATCTGCTTGAACTAATCACCGAAGCCGGCGCTCGTCCGTAGTTTTTGAATGACCGATATTGTCCAAGCCCGCGAAGCAGCCATCGCGGCCGAGACCCGAGTTGAGACCATGTTCAACCGGGTTCTTGACCGGCTGCATGCGCTCAATTCACGGCTCACCGAGTTGCACGATGAAATCAAGGCGGCGCAGCCGGTCGCCTCGGGGTCAGTGTGCCTTGAGCTTTACCCGTGCGGGCCACGCTGCACCGGTTGCCCGCATCCTCGATGGATGCAATACAACTGGACTGCGGGGACGACGGATAAGCCGGGCGTGCTGATGGGCACGAACCTGGACGCGCAGGACCGGGACCCGATTCTGGCGCTCAAGCGCAAGACGGACCACTACCGAAAGACGGCGACGTTGATTCGGGAGGCGAAATCTATACTGGCTGAACGCACTCAATTGCTGTCTAGCGTTCGAGCCCTTCGCTATGTGGCAAAGGGTAACTGACACCTCTCGAACCGCTTGCCATGTTCCGATTCATGTTCATCATCCTGGCCCTGGCCATGTACGGCGCGTACTGCCTCGTGTCTTCGCTGACAGGCGGTGGCAGCCAGGACAAGGTCGCGCAACAGGTGGTGCAGCAGATAGCTCCGCAATCCGCATTGCAAGATTCGTCGTCAAGCCTCATGGACGGCGCGAAGCAGCTTGCGGTGAGTGCAGCGAGCAAGGCAACTGGATTTGGTCTGGAGTCCCTGCCGGACGAAGGTTGCAGCCCGAGCATGATTCCGCCGACCAAGGTCGAAGCGCTCGTGACGTCATTGCCGGAGCCGCAGCGTTCCGCGCTGGCGACTGTGCTGAACGCCAGCTCCAGTGTCTGGACCGCGCAAATCTACAAGGGCGAAAAAGGTGTTGGTCTGTGCCTTCCTGTTCACGACAAGCTGGTTGTGCTGCCTTCTAGCATGAGTGCGGCCGTTGACCAGCTTGGCAGCGCGGTGGGCCCCATGACGAACGGATTAACCTCGAAGAACGACGAATAACCCATGAAACTACGCATTCTTTCGGACCTGCACGTCGAGCACTTCGACTGCGCCCTGTCGGCCGTTGACGCCGATGCCATTCTCCTGGCTGGCGACATTGGCTCTGGCCTGCGCGGCATGCATTGGGCGGCTGCCCAATTTGGCGCGGAAATCGCTGCGGGCGTGCCGGTGGTTTATGTGCCTGGCAATCACGAATTCTACGGTTCGGACATGTCCGAATGGACGGACAGCGCGAAGACCCTCGCTGCCGGAAAGGGGCTGGTGTTTGGCGACTTCGCGTCGGTACTGCTGGAAAAGGCAGGCGAGCGTCCTGTGCGCGTGCTGGCCGTAACGCTGTGGACGGACTTCGCAGTGTTTGGTGAGGGTCGCGTTGAATACTGCGCCAAACGGACGGAGCTCGCGCTCAACGACTACAACCTGATTACCACCGGCGGTCGCCGACTGCGCTGGGGTGACACGAAAGCCATCCACGAGAAGGCAATGACGTGGCTGCGCGCGGAATGCGCAAAGGCGAATGCAAACGGCGAAAAGGTCGTGGTGGTTTCGCATCATGGCCCGAGCCTGCACTGCTCGCTTCCGGTCTACAAGGATGACCCTGTGACGGCTGGCTTCGTATCGAATCTCGAGGCGTTCGCCGCTGAGAACGTTGACGTATGGCAGCACGGTCACGTTCATAACTGCGTGGACCTGTCACTGGGGCGCTGCCGCGTGGTCGCTAATCCGCGCGGCTATCCGCTGCAACGGTGGAATCCGAGCACGCGCTTCGAGAATCAGCAGTTCAAGCCGGAACTGGTCATCGAGATTTAAGCCGAGCCGGCCTCTAACCCTCAACCCTGAAACAAGCAGAGAACCATGAAGAAAACTCTCCTCACGCTCGCGATGATGGCCGCTGCTATCAGCGCACACGCGGCTGAACAACCGGCCAAGCCGGCTGCAGCTATCACGGCATCGGCGGCTCACGCAGGTTTGGCGTCGGCTCCCGCGGCAGCAGCTGCACCCGTGGCTATGGCGAATCCGTCCGTGAGCGTTTCCGGCGCGTCGACGGTCCAAGGCGCTCCGCTCCTGCTGTCGCTCAATGGCGAGAAGGCCATCGACCCGAGCTTTCAGCAGCTCTTCGACGCGGCTCAGGCCCATCCGAAGTGGAAGGTGACCCAGTTGACGTCGAAAGGCGCGGTGTCGCGCATGTCGCTCAAGAGCGAATCGGGCAAAGCGGCCATCGAGATGGACGTTGCATCGAGCCTCGTCGCGGGCCTGAAGGTCCAAAAGAACGCAGTCGTCGAGGTCGAGACGCAAAGCTCCGGCCAGGCTGCGCTCATCAAGTTCACGAAAGACAAGACGCCGCTCGGCTTCATGGTCAATCAGAGCACGTCGGTCGTGCAGGCGAAATAATTCCGCGCGGCCGAGCGCCGCTGCACCGCGAAGATGCCCCGCCATGCGCGGGGTGTTTTGTTTGCGCCGTGAGCGCGGCACCGTCGTCAAGGCTATACGTCCATGAACACTTCGTTCACTTGGACATATCTGTTAAGAGGACACCATGACGACCACGTTTGCTTTGCCTGTGCTGAAACAGGGTTCGACGGCCTATTACGATTCACTCGTCGGCGTTATTCCCTGCAAAATCGAGACTATTTCGAGCGAGAATCCGGAGAGTCTGCGCCCTAGTAGCATCCAGAAGGTCTGTGCCATTGTCACGCGCACAACGGGCGCTTTCAAGAAGGGTACGCAGCTGACCGGCTGGGGACTGGACTTCTTCCCCCGTGAATCGCTCCGCCGTCGCCGGTATGCCAGCTACATCTACCCGTACCAGGTGCAGGCATGATTCGCTTTTTCAGCATCCATCGCACCGCCACGGAAGGCACTCACACGCATCTGTGCTGGACTTCGTATCGACGCACGCTGGCTCAGGCCTGTGAAGAGATGCAGGCGCGCATGGCCGCCGGCGTCGTCGCCAAAGCGCCGTTGTTCTATGACTTCGGCACGGGCGACTCGGACCTTCGTCGTCTGGACAATCTTCCCTGCTGGCCACAAGCCGCATCCGCCTAACCGGCGACCTCACCGCCCTTGCTTTCGAGCAGGGGCGTTTCTTTTTCGCATGAGAAAAAAACAGCCCTGTGTGACAGGGCTGTGTTGAGAGCGCGTACGAGACGTCAGTGACTCACGTGTGGTGAACCACCTTGCCCACACTGAAAATGTAGCCGTCGGGGCCGCCATTCAGCTCGCGCTGCAGAGCGGTTCGACGCGCCACTGTGACCTTGAAGCCGTGCTTTTTCACGAGGTTTTGAGCGGCATCCCCGATGAAGCGACTTGCCACGGTGCGCGCGCCCTCAAGTGACGCAGCGAACCCGAGCGTCGCCCAACCAGAGCCCGTGTGATACGACAGAACAGGCAACGATTCCTGGGTTTTGACGGCCGTCTTCATGCTGCCACCTTCGAGCGCTTGTTCATCAGGTCGTCGGCTTCACGGCGAGCTTCGTGGTCGGACTTGCCAGCCACGGTTGCCAGGCGATAAGCCGCCTGCCAGTCGAAGTACCAGTCGAGCTCGTACAGCTGCGTTTCCAGCAGGAACGGCTTGAGCCCTACGTACGTGTCCGACTGTTGCGCCAGCGAATAGGCGGCGGCGCGGATAGCGCTGGGCCGGTCCTTGTAGTTCAGGTCGAACATCTGGTTATGCTGAGGTTCCTTCGCGGTCGCGTTGACCACCTTGAAGCCCCACTGATGTTCGCCGGGGACGGGTTGGCGAGCGATGAGTGCGACGAGACCCTTGTGCACGATAGTGTACGGACCCCACTCGCCGGAAAGCGCGGCTTCGATTCGCTCTTCGGCGTTTTTCTTCGCCTTGGCCGCGCTCGAACCTTCGCCTTCCATGCCCAGATATGTAACGGTAACGGCCTTTGCCATGATGTGTTTCCTCTCGGGAGTTGAACGGTACTACCCTCCCGTATAGCGGCGGCGCATATGCAGCCGCCCTGCTGATGCCTCTGCGTGCGACCGGCGGCAGTCAGCCTGTGGTCAGGCGGCTTCCGCGTCTGGAGCGGCCGATTGACTCCGCTGAATGGCTTCGTGGCGAATCGCTTCCGCTTCGTCCCGCGCACGGGTGAGCACTTCGATGACGTGGTTGAGCGAAAAAATCGACAGATGCTGCCCGAGCGTCGCATTCAGTCGTTCGGCAAAAGCCCTCGCGTCCGCCTCCGGCGCATCGAGCCCCGCGTCGGCCAGCACTTCGTTGCGGGCAAGCCCGTACCCAATCTCAGCCGCCTCGTCGATTGCAATCCGAACACGCGTGCCCGCACGAATATGCAACTCGTGGGTTTCTCGTTCGCGCCAGCGACCGTCGCCAAAATCGTGCGGCGGATGGTCCTTCGTGAACTGCTCGAGGTCAAGGTACGGGTGTGTCATTCCAGTTCTCGTGTATTGCTCAGGCCGGCAACAGTGCCTTCAGTTCGTCGTAGCGCTCGGCGACGCCAAGCGCCTGGCACCACTGGCTGAAGTATTCCGTCAGGCGCTCGCGATTGTGGTGGAGTTGCGCGTGATAACGCTGAAAATCCTTGAAGTTTTGTACCTTGTCGCCGATGAGCATGTCATTGACATCTTTCAGCGGGCTGAGCCGGATGCCGCCTTCGCGCATCGTGCAGTGCGAGAGGTATTCGTTTGCAACCGACCGGTACTCCATCGCGAGCGCCATGACTGCGGTCCCGCCCGGCTGGTCGCGCATCTGCGTCGAGACCCACTCGAAGTTGCGCGAGAGGTCCTCATCGTTCTGAAGGAGCGGATGCAGGCAGAACGCGCGCATCGCGCGCTTAGAGGCGCCGACGGCGCGCATGACGGCCAGACCTTCGTCGATGTGATTCATCAGGAACACCTGACTGCGCTGTGCGCGCCGGTCGCCGTACTCATCCTGGATGAGTCTGTATTCGAGCGACTCGGTCAGACGGCCAACCAGCTGATAGTCGGCCTGAACGTGCTTCAGCGCATTCTCGATGTTGCAGTCGGTGAGCGTGAAAATGGTCCGACCACGCGCGGCGAGTTTGCGCAGATGGCCCTTGCCGCGCCCGTGCGGCAGTGCGAAGTACGATACTTGCGGCTCACTGCCGTTTCGGACGAACTCGACCATGTAGACCTCGCCCTCGAGGCCGGGCACCCAGGCAAGCTCGCCATTCCACTGGTAGCCCTCATGGAGCAGCTGGCGGTGGCGTGTGTCGTAATACTGGCGGACCTCCGCCTCGTTGGCGGCGTCGTGTGGAATACGTGCGATGGTATTCATCATGCAATGTCCCTTTGACCCGGTACGAGCCGGTCGACGAAGCGTTGGGCGGCATTCAGGCATTGTCGCAGATAGCCGGGTTCCATCTCGATGTAGTTCGTGCCTGGAAGTCCAATTGCGAACGGGCTGTGCGTGGCGATGATGACCTGGAACCGCTCGGGGTCGACCTTGCTGAAAACGTTGTTCCAGAGGCCGACCTGCCAGGGCATCGAAAAACCGGACTCCGGTTCATCGAAGATGAGCGTCTTCGGACCTTCCGGACGGCGGGCAGCCAGGAGAGCATCGACGGCGACTACGCGCGCCGACTCATGCTTGCTCAGGAACTCGCGGCTGACGCGCCACTCAATCTTGGTCGGGAAGCCTTGCGGGACGAGGTCCTGCGACCCACCCGGGCGCGCCAGGTCCTTGAGCGAGCGACCGCTTGCCCTGGGTGCTTTCGGTTTTTCGGGTTCAGGTGCCGGCGCTGGCGCCGGGCTATCCTTCGAGGTCAGCACCTTGAGCATGCGGTCCATGCGCTGGAGGCCGAGCTGACCCGTCGAGCCGCGCGCCATCGTGTTCGCGAAGCCGAGATTAAAGAAGTCGTCGTCGAACGAGCCGCCGATGAGGCCTTCCTTGGCGCGCGCGTCGAAGTACATCACGGGTTGGCCGTCATGCACGACATCGCACGGCACATTCGCGGTTCCCTTGTTGCCGAAACCGAAGATGTCGTGCAGCCAGCTGCTCGTCACGACTGACGTGCCGCCTTGCGCCGCGGCGAGCGACGTCGCCAGCAGCTGCAGCAAGGTGCTCTTGCCCGAGCCGTTGCCACCGAAGATGACGTTGAGCCCCGGCTTGAACAGCGTGGTCGGCGTGCGCTTAAAATACTCGAGCTCGGCAGCCCACGGCATCAGGCTCGATTCGAGCGGCGTGAAAGTCAGGGAATCAATCATGAGCGCGTGCGTCCGTAGTCAGGTGTTGTTCTTGATGTAGGTCTGGCATGCTCGAAGCAGCGCGCGCCGCTCAGAAGCGGGGCTGTCATCGTAGTTGCTGCCACCCTCGCGAAGCATGTCGGCAACGTAGCGGCACTCCTCCACCACACGTGCGGTGTCGGCCGTACGCGGGTCGATGCCCACGTCAATCAACCGGCTTTTGATTTCTGAGGGGATTTTTGACGACTTCATGCTGCACTCGCGCTGAATGTGCCTTGCATTATATCACAAAAATGCAAGTGCAGGCGAGTGCCCATGGTCAGGCGGGGGTGGTGCTTGTCCTCTTTCGTGCGCGCACGGGGCGCGTCGGCGGCATCGCCAGATAGGCGACGAGAACTTTCATGGCCGCTGCCACGCCCAGACAGAGATGGACGCAGTATCCCTGCGCGTGCATCAGGTTGAGCCACTCTTCCTGCTTGTCCGAGACGGGCGCATCGTTGGGCGGCGCGGCCTTGAATTCAATCCAGAGGCCGAAGAACCCGCCGCGCGCGACGGGCAGGAACAGGTCGCTGACGCCCGCGCGGACGCCCTGGCGCTTAAGCCGCCAGCCTTCGAAAGCGTTTTTTCGGGCACCGCCGTTGGGGATGTGGATGAGCAGCTCGCCGACGTCAGGATAGTCGGCGCGGAATTTCTCGATGAGCTCAGCTTGCTCATCGCCTTCAATTTCGCTCTTTCGGGCGCGCGAAGGCCTCGCCGCCTTGGGCACCTCTTCAGCCTTAATCCAGCCGAGCTTGACGGCCTGTTCGAAAGATACGTTCTTCGTCACAACCTCTCCTGTTCTTATATTATATCAAGAAACAGGCTATCTGTCACTCGTTTTCCGTAGGCTCTGCGGACTGTTCCGGAGCGGCTGGCGAAGCGGAAGGCGTTTCGGACGGAAGTTGTGGAGCTTCGGGCTCGAGCTGCATGTCAACGCCGAAATTTGCGACTACCGAGGCGAGTTCGTCGGGCAACCGCAGGCTCAGCATGGTGTTGACCATCAAATTCTGAAGCTCTGCCTCCATCTGGTCAATGTTCGAATGCAGCGAACGCAGTGCACGCTCGTGCTCGACGGTGTCTTCTGCGCCGATGACCGGCAACTGGATAGTGAGGGCCCGCAGCCGCTGGCGTTCGGTGAGCACGACCTCCCCGGAACCGGCCGTGCGCAACGTATTGAATTGCGCGACAGCGTTCGCCAGCTCCTGCTCGATGGGTGAGCGGCGCGGCGCACCCGAAAACGACTCCTCGAACAGCGAGGCCATCTCGCGCAGACATTGGATGTGTGCTTCGGTTTCCGGGATGCCGGCGCGGTTCGTGGCGATACGCACTTGGCCCTTGAGAATCATAAATACGACCTGCATGCTCTCCAGTTCCTTGAGCAGCGCAAACACCTCTGCGCGCGTCTGGTTCGAGCGCTCGAGCAGCATCTCGGCGGTGTCGATGGTAACCGACATCGGCTTCAGGGCCTCTGCCAGCCGGCTGCGCTGAGCCTGATATTCGCTCTCCATGCGAGCGTGAAGGCGAGTCCAGAACTGGAGCGGACGCGGTTGGGATGCGTAGGCCATGAGAATCCTTGAATTACGGCGGCGCGGGTGCGCACCTGGTTACCTGCTGAAATTGGCAGCGCACTGTATAGCTCAAAAACCCCGTCATGTTTGCCTCAGTGAACTCGGCTGTCCTGCGAGCTGCTATACGGAGCTGAGGCGATTTGCCTTTACATTTCGAGGACAAAATCATGGTGAAAACGAAATTTGCGATGTCGGCTTCGGATTTGGTCGTACCGTCGAGCATTGGCGAAGCGAGGTTCCGCGAAGCAGGCCTGGCGTGGCTGGACATGGGCTTCGAACTCTTCGCACAGGAAGTGTTCAGCTCGGTAAGTTTCGACTGGGTGCGTAAGCTGGATGGTGACAGCGAAATCCAGCTGTCGCTCGATTCGGCCAAGAATTTCCGGACGCGCGGGCTGCAGGAAGCTGTTGGCGCGCCCCCGGAGATATTCAAGCGCCGGGAACGGTTTGACGCTGCAGTTGACAAGCTGCTGTCTCGGACGTCGCTGGCAAACCTCTGGGGCGCGCTCGCCAATTCGCACATCGCGAAGCTCGATGTGTTCTACATCATCGAGGCCTGGGAGCAGAAGAACAGAGAACTGGCGACGGCAAAAACGTATCCCCGGTTCAATGACAGTAGCGAATTCCTGTTCTACCTGACTCAGTCGCGCAAGACCACTCACCCCTGGCTGTAGCGACGACAGGCCATCCGCCTACCTTCTCAACCGGCTTCCAGCAATGGACAGCCGGTTTTATTGCGCCCTGCGAAGCGACGAAGTTGACAAACGGCACATAACACGATATAGTAATTTCAACTTCCACCTGGAAGGTCATCAACCGTATCCCTGAGGAGATATTTGTGAGCATTATCATGACAGCCGTGATTGGGCTGGCAGTGGTAGCCGTCGTTTTAGGCGCCCTGATTGCAATCACGCTTCGCCGCGTTGTGCCGACCAACATGGTTCACATCGTGCAAACCACGCATTCGAGCACGCCGTATGGCCGCGGCAAGCCCGCTGGCAATACATACTACGCTTTCCCGAGCTGGGTGCCGAAATTCGGTATTACGGTGACGGAATTTCCGGAGTCGATTTTCCAAGTGGCTCTTTCGGACTACGAAGCGTATGACCAAGCACGTTTACCGTTTGAGGTCACGGCCGTTGCGTTCTTCCGGGTGGATAATGCCGAAACCGCTGCGCAGCGTGTTGCTACGTTCGACGCGCTGAAGAACGACCTGCACGCAGTGCTGCAAGGCGCGGTTCGCCGGGTGCTGGCGACGAACACGCTGGAGCACATCATGCAATCGCGCTCCGAACTGGGCAGTCAGTTCACCGAAGAAGTCCAGGAGCAGGTGACGCAGTGGGGGGTAGTCACGGTCAAGACCATCGAGTTCATGAATTTGGTCGACGCGAAGGGCAGCACGGTTATCGCAAACGTGATGGCGAAGGAAAAGTCGCGCATCGAGAAGGAATCCCGCGTGGCGGTCGCCGAGAACAAGCGCCAAGCAGAACTGGCAGAAATCGACGCGAAGCGTACTGTCGAAGTGCAGCAGAAGGATGCTGAGCAGCAGGTTGGCATGCGTCAGGCGGAGAAGGACAAGGCGGTTGGTATCGCCAACCAACAGGCCCAGCAGGAAATCATCGCGGCGGCGCGTACGACGGCCGAACGCGAGATGGACGTGAAAAAGGTGAACGAAGTCCGCGGCGCCGAAATCGCTCGTGAAGTCGCTACGGTGCGAGCGGAGCAGGACAAGCAGGTGGCGGTCGTCAACGCGGAAGCGCAGAAGCAGGTTCAGGTCGTAAATGCGGAAGCGCAAAAGTCGGCAACGACGACGAAGGCCGAAGGTGACCTCGCCGCGGCACTGAAGGAAGCAGAAGGTGTCCGCGCTCGTGGCGAAGCTGCTGCTGCTGCCGAGCAGGCTATGCTGATGGCGCCGGTAACCACACAAATCCAGCTGGCGAAGGAAATCGGCTCGAACGAGGGCTACCAGCAATACCTGGTGACCATCAAGCAAGTCGACGCAAGCCGCGAAGTGGGTCTCGAAATGGCGCGTGCGATGCAGTCGGCGGACCTGAAGGTCATCGCCAACTCGGGCGACATGCAGCAAGGTGTGGCGCGTCTCGGTGACATCTTCACGCCTGCCGGTGGCACCAAGCTGTCGGGCATGCTGACAGCACTGGGCCAGACGCCGGAAGGCAAGAAGTTCATCGACGGCATCGTCCCGATGCTGGCCAATGGTGCAGCCGCCGGCGCATTGGTCGGCGCAGCAACGGGTAATGCGGCCGCGGGTGCAGTTGCGGGCGAAGCCGCGGCACACGCAAACGCAAACGCAGCGTAACCGGGAGGCGCCGCAATGTTGAATCACCTCATCATGCGCGGCGCCACCGCTTACGAGTTCCAGTGGCGTCGACTCGGTATCCGGCTGGTCCACCTGACCGGTGGCAACTGGGGCAGCGGTTGGCACAAGCCCTGGCAGCGACTTTCCTTCCAGTGGTTTGGGCCGGGCCCGGACTATTCGGCACAGGGAGCCGCGCGCTGGCCGCGAAGCCGATAAATGACCCCATCCGTGAAAAGGGCTGCGTACGCGCGGCCCTTTTTCATAACGCCATCCACGTTTTCGAATCACTAACCGCACTCTTAGGCGACGCGAATTCAGTGTCGCCCTCTAACGGACCGCATATGGCAAAGACAGCTGCCTTCTGGCATCCCGACATTTTCCTGCACGACCGCTACGCCAATCACGCTGCGATGGACAACGAGCGAGTTGCGACCGTCGCGCGCGCCGTTCTTGCGCTGGATAACGTTCATGCTGAAATCGCGCAGCCTGCGACTGCCGAGCAGCTCGAGCGCGCGCATCACTACGACTACCTTGCCTACCTGTCCGGCTCCGAGTCCTTGCGCGAAGGCGAAAGCATTGTGCTGGCCGCTGACACCGCCATGAACCGCCACACGTGGCGCGCCATGCAGCTGTCGGCCGGCGCCGCGTGCCAGGCCGTTGACGCCGTGCTTGATGGTCGTGTCCGGCACGCCTTCAATCCCGTGTACGCCGGCCACCACGCCGACTACCAGGGCGCTGACGGCTTCTGTTTCGTCAACACGGTGCTTGTCGGCGCACTCCACGCCAAGGCGCGCGGTGTACAGCGTATCGCCGTACTCGATTTCGACGTGCACTCCGGCAACGGAACCATCATGGGTCTGCTGGGCGAGCCGGCGAGTCAATTCCTGTTTGCGGAAACCTACCAGCCAGGCTATCCGGGCGCGTTCATGCAGAAAGTCACGCGTCCCGAACACATCCTGCGCAAAAAGTGCGAGAACCGTGCGGAATTTCTCAAGGCATGGACGGGCTTCTTCGAGTCGCTCAATGCCTGGCAACCAGAACTGGTGCTGGTGTCGGCTGGTTTTGATGCCCACCAGGCCGACCCACTCGGCCGGATGCGTCTCGTCGATGCCGATTACGAGTGGCTCGCGAAAAACCTGCTCAGCCTGGATGCCCCTGTCGTCGCCTCGCTGGAAGGCGGCTACACAGTTACGGTCACCGCGCGCTGCGCCGCGCTCTTCGCAAGTACCCTGGCGCAAGGCTGATTCTTGATGGACCTCGGCGCTATACGAGTTGTGTGGGACAAACCGAACCGGCGACGGTTCATCAAGGAAAAAGGAGAATAGTAATGGCAACTCGTATTCGCAAGGCAAATCCGGTTTATGCAACGGCTAGCGCCGTGACGAGCAGCAACGGAGAGTATGGGCACATCAACATCCATGTCTACGAGATGTTCGGTCGCGGCGCCACGCTGAAAATCAGCTGCCAGAGCGGAGGTGTCGAACCGCGCGAGAGCTACGCGTGGAAGCACGGCCTGTCGAATGACTATTCGGTCATGGGCGTGGAGACGCTCAAGAAAGGGTACTGGCTGATGCGCAGCATTGAACGAAAGATGGAAAAGAAACGCAACGATGAAGGTCCGGTGCGCAGCTTTGCCGACTACGCGCTTCGCGTGCTTCAAGCGGCGGGTGTACGCAAGGTTCACCTGCTGCCGGGGGTCAATCCGGGCTACGTAGACGTGCAGACCCTTCCGTTTCAGGACCCGCTAAAGCAAAGTGACCTGCTTCACGACAACCTGCGTGCGATGGAGCAGAAAATCATCAGCATGTCGTCGTATCGAGATGCCGCATGAAGGCGAAGACCATCTGTTGGCCGAAGGTCGTCGAATGGTCAGGAGCGGGACTGGGCCTGCTGGGGTCGTACCTGGTGGCGTGCAAGTCGGATATTTCTGGATATGGCTTTGTCGCCTACCTGATTTCCAACCTCTTCTGGCTGGTGTTCGGCATCCGCAGTCGCGCGTGGGGTCTCGTAACGATGCAGCTCGGCTTTGGGGCGACCAGTGTAATGGGCATCTATAACTGGTTCCTGCCTGCTCTGCACATGATGGCAGGGACATAACCCTCTCGCGAGCGCTCCTTCCTGGGGCGCTCTTTTTTCAGCCTACGACTGCGTTATTCGCTGACTTCGAGGTGATTCGGCGGGTTTTTCTTCTATACGCGGTTATCCGGTCTACCGCGCTGCCGCGCCTATATCAGCTAATGAAATCATTGCATGTTGTTCGATTCGCCCGTGGCCCCGCGCTCAGGTCAGTCGCGGCTGCGGCCTTGCTTGCCGCCTCCGCCGCGGCGGCCGCGTCGGCCGCGTCGGCATTCTACGTCGTCGTCCCGGTTCCGAACCGCACTGCGGCTGCGCAAAACATCGCCGTGAGCCTGGGTGGAACGTCACTTCCCGCGGCAATGGTAGGCCAACCCTACGCAGCATTCGACTTCAACCGGCTGCTTGCAGTAACGGGGGACCCCGGCTATTTCGGTTACGGTGTGCGTTGGTCGGTGGCCTCTGGTAGTCTGCCTGCGGGGCTCACGCTTGGCGCTGACGGGCGGCTGAGCGGCACGCCGACCGGGGCGGGGACCTCGACCTTCCAGGTGATGGCCAGTTACAAGACGAAGGCTGGCCAGCAGAGCTACCAAATCGTCGTAGCCAACCTCACCGTTGGGCTCGCTTCTGGAGCGCCGCCGGAAGCAATCGTCGGCCTGCCCTACAGCTATGACCTCCGGTCGCTGCTCACGGTCAGCGGCGACACGACGTACGCGGGGACCGGCGTGACGTGGTCTGTTGTGTCGAGCTCGCTTCCGGACGGGCTGTATCTCACGAAGGACGGCTGGATTGGCGGCACGCCGACGGCAGCCGGCTCGGGTTCCGTAACCGCACGGGCTTCCTATCGGGGCGTCAATGGCGACCAGGCGTACGAGGTGGTTTCGCTTGCGATTACGGTCACGCTGTCGGACGCGACGCTCCCCAACGGCAAAGTCGGCGCGGCCTACTCTGGGTTCGACTTCAGGCCGCAGCTTGTCGTCACCGGCGATGATGCCTATGACATCAGCAAGGTGACGTTCTCTTCCTCGGGCCTCCCTGATGGGCTAACGCTGGCGAATGGCGCGCTGTCGGGTACGCCAACAGCAAAGACTTCGCCGACTGGGGACAGTTTCCAGGTTACGGCGAGCTACAAGGGCGTAACGGGTCAACAGACTTACACGCTGTTGGTGAATGGTCAGTACATGGACGTGACTGCCATTGCGACGGGTGATGCGTTCACCTGTGGCATCACCACTGTCGGCGGTGTCAAGTGCTGGGGCAGCGGCAATCAGGGTCAACTGGGCAACGGGCTCACGAGCGACAGCCGCGTTCCCGTCGACGTAATCGGACTGAGCGCCGGCGTCACAAGTATCGGGCTAGGCGACCACCATGCCTGCGCGTCGACGGCATCTGGCGCTGCGCTGTGCTGGGGCTACAACAACTATGGTCAGCTGGGGAACGGGACCGCGACGAACAGCTCAGTGCCGGTCGCCGTGGTTGGCCTGTCGTCGGGCGTGTCTCGTGTCGTTGTCGGCGGATACCACAGCTGCGTCTTGACGAGCACGCGCGGAGCCAAGTGCTGGGGCGACAACAACAGCGGCCAGGTCGGCGACAAGAGCGCCACGCCAAGCTCCGTGCCAGTGGATGTGCCCGGCCTGACGTCCGGGCTTATCGACCTGAGCGCCGGGCAATACCATACGTGCGCCATCACGAGCTCTGGGGCCGGGATGTGCTGGGGAACCAACACGCACGGCGAGATTGGCGATGGAGGCGCAATCACCAGCAACAACACCACGAAGAGTACCGGCCCGCAGCCGGTCCAGGGCCTACCCGCCGCTTCGAGAATCGCTGCCGGCGCGTACCACACCTGCGCAATCGTGACCAGTGGAGGCGTCTACTGCTGGGGCTACAACGCGTGGGGACAACTGGGAAATGGGACGACCGGCGACAGCAGCGTGCCGCGCGCCGTCACGGGCATCTCTGCGGGTGCCGCAACTATCGCGACAGGGTCTGGATTCGCGTGCGCCAAACTGAGCTCAGGAGGTGTGAAGTGCTGGGGCTACAACAACGTGAAGCAGCTTGGACACGGAACGACAGCAAACAGCTCGACACCCGTCGATGTTCTCGGTCTGGACGGCACCCCGGCGACGCTGGCAATCGGCAATTTCGCCAACCATGCCTGCGTTCTTCAAAATACAAACGCGGTGTGCTGGGGCGGCAACACATATGGGCAGCTGGGGAACAATAGCCCGGCAACGAGCTCAGCTCCGGTGACCGTGCTGAATCCCTGACGACTGATTACCCAGTAATGAAGCGGGAGCGGCCATGTGCCGCTGTCGTCATTCGTGAATCGGGCTATACGGAGGTGTTCACAACCCCCGTAAGGTCATATCACATGAACGAAATTTCCCAAGCATTTGCCGTCAACCTGAACTCGACGTATTTCAGCCTCCGCGACCTGGCCGCCAAGAAAGAAATCACATGGTCGGACCGTGGCGAAGGCCACAAGCGCATCAATTTCGGCGGCAGCAAAGTCTGGACGGACTACAAAACGGAATACGAAGCGTGGGAGGCGGCCATCGCGCACTTCCCGAACTTGCTCGACGAGCTGGGTAAGCAAGAGTATGTCGCACAACGCGGCTTCGCGCTTCGGGCAGAAATGATGCTCGGTATGGGCGTCGCGCGCTTCCAGGAGCTGAAGGAATCGTTCGATGAGGAAATCATGCGCATCTACGAGACGGCGATGTCGACTCTTGATGCAACGAAGGCGACGAAAGCTCGGCCCAAAGTGGTGCGTGTGCGTCGGACTACGGCTGTATCGTGGCTGGAAGTTCGCACGCGCATCCACGCCCCGTACTTCCCGGAGAAGGTGCTGTGCGGTATCCGTTGTCTGCCGAGCGCGCTCGAGGACAAGACGTGGTCGGTTCGCGTTCGCGTTCCCGCGATGACGAACGCCGCGATGATGGAAGTACAGCGTCGTATCGAAGAACTGCACGCTCAGCTGGGCTACCGCGGCATCACCGTCAAGGATGTGCAAAACGGAACCACGCTCGACCTGTAACATAACGCAACTCAAAGGCCGCTTTATTGAAGCGGCCTTTTCTTCGGCCATATCAGCCGTTGCAGCGCGCCAGCACTTCGGCGATGAAGGCCTGCCGGTCGACAACGCGCGGCGCGCCGCGACCTTCGCGAATCGCGAGCTGACCGTTTTCAAGCTCCCGGCCGCCGGCGATAGCGAGGAGCTCAGGATGCTCGAGCTCCGCAGCTTTCACCTTGTCGCCCAGACGTGCATCGCCGACGAAACACTTCACCCGCAGGCCGTGCGCCTTCAACCTGGTTGCCAGGTCACGGATGTAAGCGCTCTCGCTTTCGCGCACGCCCACCAGAGCCACCTGGATAGGCCGTAGCGGGCCCGGCAGGTCGACGCCGTATTGTTCGAGCAGCACGCCGATGAAACGCTCGAGCGAGCCCAGAACTGCGTGGTGCAGGATGACCGGTACCTCGAGCTGGTTGTCGCGACTCAGGTAATCCAGGTTGAACCGGCGAGGGAGCACGTAGTCAAGCTGAATCGTGCCCATTTGCCAGCTGCGGCCGAGCTTGTCCGTCAAATGCATCTCGAGCTTCGGGCCATAGAAGGCGCCGCCGCCCTCCTCTTCGTCCCAACTGAGGTCATTTCGCCCGCACGCCGCGCGCAGCATGCCTTCTGCCTTATCCCAAAGCGCGTCGTCGCCGAAGCGCTGCTCTGGGCGCAGCGAAATCTGATAGCGGACTTTGTCGAAGCCGAGTGCGAGATAGAGCTCGCGCGACATTGCGATGTAGTCGGCCACGACTTCCACCACCTGCTCCTCCATTGCAAAGACGTGCGAGTCGTCCTGGCAGAACCCGCGCATGCGAAAGAGCGCCTGAAGACTGCCCGACGGCTCGTTGCGCACCACGTCTCCGAATTCGAAGAGCTTGTGTGGCAACTCAGCATAGCTGCGGCGCCGGCTGTCGAAAACGCGAATGTGGTTCGGGCAGCTCATGGGCCGGACCGCGTACGCGCGCTCGCCGTCCGCGCCTTCCATCACAAACATGTTCTGACGAAACTTGGCGAGGTGGCCCGACTGTTCGAACAGCTCGACACCCGTGATGTTGGGGGTTTTCACTTCCTCGTAGCCGTAGCGCTCGTGAACGTCGCGGATGACGCTCTTGAGAGCCTCGATGAGGCGCAGGCCGTTCGGATGCCAAAAGGCAAAGCCCGGTGAGTGGTCCTCGATGTGGAACAGGTCCAATTTTTTGGCAGCTTCAATGTAGGAATGTTTCATGTTTTTGCTCACGTAGAAAAAGAAAAACCCGCCGGAGGGCGGGTTCTTTGAATGGGGTTGAACTGAGTTCAGCCGACAAAGCACGCCCGCCACTTTCGCGAAGTGGTCGTGGTCGTGGTTGTGGTGGTCAGCTTGAACATAAGTGAGTATAGGTGCGTGCGCTTCGTTGACAAAAAACGTATTTGACAGTATATTTATCACACATTCAGACACTTGTCCAGCACGTCATGCCTTCTCGCTTAAAAACGGTGCTCGCCGCAGCCGTTATTCTCCTCGGCGTATCCGCCTGCACCCCTAGCGGGTATGTCGTCTCGCCAGCCCTGACTTCCTATTTCAAGCAGCTGGCTCCAGCCGCTGGAAAGGAGTCGGTCAGCAAGGTTTCGGTGTGCTTCTACAGCGACACGTGGTACACGACGGTGCTTTTCCGTGATGGATTGCTGTATCACTTCTCGTTTGGTCCGGACGATGCCTCGGTAAAACTGGAAAGCCAGAGCACTCCGGCTCAGCGGGCCCACGACCAGGACAGCATCGGAGGCGGTAGCCTTGAGTGCATCGGCGGCTATCGGGACACGCTCCTACCTTGGGGCAGCTTCGTCGCGGGTGGGTCGTATCGGTTTGAGTTTAACGGCGCAGACATTGTTGGCCAGGTGCGCAAGGCCATCGTCATTCATGAGCCCTTCGCCGGCGAAATCAAGCAACGCCTGCACAGGGTGGCGAATGCTATCCATCTGGCGGTCAAGCTGCATCAGCAGTATGTGCCCGTGGAAAAGTCCTGGGGCGTTACGCCGTGAGGACGATTCGGCGCACGCTCAAGGCGCGGTATGAAGCGTTCCTGCTGCGTGTCGCGAAATCCATCATCCTTGGCCGCAATGTTGCACGGTCGCCGGTAGTAAGTCGGCGTGACAACAACGCAATGTTCGAAATGGGCTACGAGCTGGGGAAAATTGCAGACCGCATCGCCGCGGGGTACAAGGACGAGTAATCGACCGCGGTGGCCAGACGTGTCAGTAGCTCGTCGGAAAGCAGCGGGTAGTAGAACGGATGATGCGCCGCACCGGGTCACTCACGTTCTCCAAGTCCCGCGCGGTGTCAAAGCTGGCATGGCCGTTACCATGCAGAAGCGCGACATCGACTGTCGTGGTGAGGTCCAGAAAATCCGACTTTCCCTGGTCCTTTTCAAGCTCCCAGGAGACGTCGCACTCAAACTGCGCACGGTCGAGGTTGGGCGGCGCGTTGGTGACATCGAGCAGCGTGTGCATCGAACAGCGGCCCACGCCGCGACCGACGTCGGCGCGTTCACAGTTCAGTCTTGATGTCTGGACCGCATTCGAATCCTGAACGACGTACTGGACGACCTGCGCGTGCGCGAGCGCGTTGAGCGATAGCAGGAGGAGGAAGACGGATTTCTTCATGTCACGGTATAGCTGCTCAGGAGGTCGCCGGGCCACTTCGCTTCGGCGTGTCCGGGGAGTTGGGACCGGCGGTGAGCGCCGCATTGTGGGTGCTAGCGATATGGCGTGCGAGGTCTCGTCCGACATTGAATGCGATGGCCAGCCGGAAGTGGCCAACCTTGAACGGCAGCGCCACCGGGAATTGGTCTTCGGTGAAAATCGAACCGTCGACCTCTGTCCAGCGGACGGTTGCTTTATCGACCTGCCTGTTTCTCATCGCTTATTCGCCTTGAAAGGCTTTCCCTTCGCCCAGGTGCCTATTTCGAGTGCGAGCATTACGGCTGCACCTCCGAAAGCGATACCCGCTCCGATTCCCCACATCTTGTCCGCATGTAGCGCACCGAAGACAAAGACAATGCCCAGAAAAACAAGCAGCGCAGCCGACTCGGCCACGCCACGCCGGATAAGCGGTACTTCGGGTTTCTTCATTGATGGATGAAACATGACTCTCTCCATTTGACGGTCAGACGCCTTTCGCCAGCGTGACCATGCCATCCAGGTTTTCCTGGCGCTCAAGGAGCCGGATGAAAAGCCGCAGCGTGTTGAAGGCATCGTGATGCGCGCGATGCTGTTGGCCCAGAAACTGAAGCTTGTACTGCCCCATCGTCCGGCTGAGCCCACCGCTCGGATTTTTGCCCTGGGTGAGCGCAATAAAGCTGTGCACTGTTTTCACGTCGACGCACCGCCGACCGAAGTACGGAAAGTCAATGTCGCGCTTGCGCATACCAGCGAGAAGCTCTGCGCTGTCGTCGGAGCCCCAAGCCACCGGATTGATGAACGGCTTATGCTCGTCCAGCAGCGCGCCCAGTTCGCACGCCATCTGACGCCACGATACAGACTGCGTCCGGATGTCTTCGTTTGTGATGCCAGTGAGCGCCGTGATGGGCTCCGCGACCGGCTCCAGCGGGTCAAGCAGCCATTGACGGACGAGCCACTCCTCGTTGGACTGCATACGGCTGCCCAAGGCAACACCGACCTGGATGATGTTGTTGCTGGGTTGGTTCATTTCCAGGTCCAGTGCGATGAACGGCGTGTTCTTGTCCATTGATGCCTTAGGCCTGATGGCCGTGCCAGGCAAAGAGGCCTGCGATACTGCCGCCTGACAGCGTCAGCGGCAGCGTGTGGAGGAAAGCCGGCCAACTGGTCCAGCCGACGGCGCCGAGGGCAAGCACGGCGAATCCCATGAGCGCTATAAGTCCCGAGATGGGCGCCGTGCGCCACAGCAACCCGAGGTTCAGGACGCCTAGCGCAAAAGCGCCCCAGAAGAAGAGTTGGCTCAAAAGCGGTAATTCACTCATCAGGGGCGTCTCGGATGGCGTTGTCGTGAAAGCTCTAGTGTTTACTTCACTGCTAGCAGTTCGATGTCGAACACGAGGTTGGCATTCGGGGGAATCACGCCGCCCGCGCCTCGCGCGCCGTATGCCGTCGCGGCCGGGCACAGCACGCGGGCTTTTTCGCCAACCGTCATGGTTTGCAAGGAGGTGGTCCAACATGGTATTACCCCGCGCAGGCCAAAGGATGCCGGCTGGCCGCGCTTGTAGGAGCTATCGAACTCATCGCCCGTGGCCAGCAGCGTACCGCGGTAATTTACCGTCACAGTGCTGTCTGCGGTCGGATGCGCGCCAGTGCCTTTCGTCAGGTGCAGGATGCGCACGCCCGACGGCAGCGTTTCCTCGTTGGATGTGGTCGATGTTTGTGCGTGCGCGACGGCCGACAGGCCCAGGGCAGCAACGAAAATCAGTGCAGTTTTTTTCATGAATACCTCAGTGTGTGATGCGGGTTTTGCTTTGAAGCCAGACGCGTTACTTCGGCGCGTGGATGGTGACGTCACGTTGCTCGCCACCATCAATCTTGATTTCCTTGCTCACATCCAGCCCCTGACGACGCACCACCTCGACCGTGAGCGCCACAAACGAGGCGGTCAGCACGGAAAGGACGTCGGCGACCGGCTCTTCTTCCAGGGCCTGTTCAATCGCCTCTTCAAGATTTTTGATTGCGCTCATTTGCTCCAACCGTCAATGACTGATGTGTGGCGATGATTCATGCGAGGGTGACGCCGGGCAGCTTCACCTTGTGCTCACGCGCGAACGCAATCAGCGCCTCGGCGTTGCCTCGGGCATCGTCGACCGGGTGATGCGTGTGCGCCGTCTTGCGCTTCGATTTCCACTTCGAGGCGGCGAAGAAATCGCGCTCGAGACCGGCGAAGAAGTCGCCGATGCGTCGCGCCGAGTGCCCGAACGGGTTGTGGCCGACGAACCGGTGCAGGTAGTAGCTCGTGTATGCGAAATCGAAGGCTGGGTTATCCGAGATGAGCACCGGACGCCCCTGCGATGTATCAGCAAGCCACTTCACGAGCCGCTCCATCACTTCCTGCGGGTCGTCGAACTGCAGGTGCTGCTCACGCGTGAAATTGGACACTGCGAGTGCTTCCTCGCTGTAGGTGTCGACGATGGGCCGCGTCTGGCCGTAAAACGTGGTGGCGAGCGTGTCATCCACGCGCACGATGCCGATGCTGACCATGGATGCCAGGCCGGGTGCGGCACCATCGGCTTCGACGTCCACAACAAAGAGACTCATATCCGCTCCAGAGTTTGTTTGGGAATCAGCAGGTCAGGCCTGCCAGGTCGTACCGCGGCGTGCCGACCGCTTCGCGCATCACGGTTTCGGGGCTGAGCTGGTCGAACGCGCCCGACAATACGATGTCGGCGATGCGCGGCGAGTAGCCGGACACCAGCACGACGCCGGGACGGTTGCCCGCCGGCACAATGCCGCGGCCGTTGAGGTTCCAGTACACGAGCGTGGGCACGTCGAAGCCCGCAGCGCGGAATTTGCGCTCCATCGCCTGGTGATTCGTGCCGCGTACGTTCGGGCAGTCGAACTCCATGTCAGAGAGCACGACCAGCGCAGACGGCATTTCGAACTCAGCGCCGGCGGCGCGTGCACCCTTGGCGCGCGCGAGGATGGCGTCGAATGCTGCCTGGATGTTGGTGTTCGTGCCCCACTGCGCGCCATGCAGCGATACGGCGCGCTCAGCCAGCGACTCGCCTTCGACGGTATGCCATTCCGGCGAACCCGTGAAAGTCAGAACCTGGTTACGAAACGGCTCTGGCAGGTTTTCAGACAGCAGCAGGCCCAAGGCCACGCAGACATCAAGCGCGGACGTGCTACCCGAAACCCGGACGCCCATCGAGCCCGACACGTCGCAAAGGACGAGCGCGCTACCGGCCAGAATCGGTTTGGGAAGCTGGCTCCACTGCACCGTTGCAGCCGCGTCGTCATGCGACGCAGCCTTCACGATGTCGTGCGGAAACACCACGCCAGCGTTCATCTTCGTACGGCCCGCCTTCACGTCCTCAAGATAGAGGGCGAAGCGCTCGCCATCGTGCCTGCGAAAAATCGACTGCAGGCGCGCAGCGGCTACTGACGGCACCTTCGCGAACTCGATGTCCTGCCAGTCGCGGGCGCACATGCGTTGCTCGACCGTGTCGGAGATTTCGGCGAGAGCGCGCCGCCAGGTTCCTTCGCTTGCGCCAAGCGAGCGGCACAGACGCGCGGCTACCGGGCCGCTGCGGGGCATCCACTTCGCAGCCAGGCGTTCGTTGGCCACCAACGCGGTGAACACCTGCTCTTCGACCGAAGGCCACACGGCGTCGCTCTGCAGATGAAGCATGTCGTCCCACCGGCCGAACTTTTGCAAAGCGCCCGCGCGCACGAGTGCCGCAGCAACTTCCGGGTGCCGGCGCTCGAGCCAGTGGAGGACAAATCGGAAGGTATCGCGCTCACCTGCGCCGCCGCGCGCGTCACGCGCCCACAGCAGGATACGCAGGGCCAGCTTCGAGTCTTGCCGGAAGGCGCGCTCAAAAGCCTGAATGGCGACAGCAGGATGCCTGCGCGCAGAACCAATGAAGGAGAACAGGTCGACGCACGCTGAATCGGTGCGCTTGAGGACCGGAGCGCCGTTATAGGACTTTCGCATTTGCAAGCTTCCAGAGAATCGGAAAAAGAATGGGCGGAGTCCTTTGCAGAACTCCGCCCGCCAGGATGGGTAATTTCGGTTCGGTCGACCTGCACGACCTGTGCAGGAAGGAAACGCTATTCGCAGCGTTTGGCTAGTCCCGGATTGCCTCCCGAGGCGGGATTTGCGGCTGTGGCGGGGGTTTCGTTGCCCCGCCGGGTACGCCGGCTGACATGGTCAGTAGTAGACGGTGCTGTATCCATCCTTACCCGAACGATTGATAGTATAACGCCAAATAAACTAAAGTCAAGTGAAATTTAAAAGACCTTCGAACTACGCTTCGCAATAAAAAACGCCTCACAAGTGGGAGGCGTTTTGGGAGAGCGTGTCGCGATGACCTTAGCGTTGAACCGGGACCACCTGCGTCACCTTGGCCAGCACATCCGAAACGTGATGGATGGTGTCGGCGGCGTAAGAGCCAACCGTGCAGGCGACGACAATCGCGAAACCCATCATCAGGCATTTTTCGAGCAGATACGCGTTCATTTTGACCTCGGCAAGAGTGTAGTTTGACCTGGTGCTGCAAGTCCGTATAGCACCAAAACCCCATCGGGCGGACCGCGTTTCGATGAATTTCGCAGGCACAAAAAGAAGACGCCTCACAGAGGAGGCGTCGAGAGAAAAGGCTTTTACATCGAGAGTTTTGTCGTTTTGCCGGTAGCCATGTTCTTGCAGAAGCAAGCGACGGCGCCGAGCTCACGTGCGCGACGCGGTGCGTCGAACAGGTTGTCGGTGCTCAGGGAATTTTCACGGCCATTCGCGAGCACACACCAGAAGATGATTTGCATGATTCCCTCAAAGGTTAGGCTTGCGCCTTTGTATAGGCGGAAAACCAGACCTCCGACGGGATATGGATGACCATACGCCGGCTCATCAGCTGTTCCGTCGTCGAATACGAGATTCGGCCGACCTTGAGCCCAGTCTGGAAGTAGCGAAGCGGCAGATGCACGCCCGTCAGGAAGGTGCCCAGGGGCTTGCACTCGAGGATGTCGATGCGAACAGTGACGCCATGCTGGGCGAATACTCGCTTCAGCTTGGCAGCCATCAGTCGCGCGGTTGCGTGCTGAACCAGCAGCGCAGACTCGCACGAAAGCGTGCGTGCACCGGCAGCAATCGCTAGCGAGACCACATCGTCGAGTTCAGCATGGACACCGGCCATCTTGGACCCCAACTGCTGTTTTTCGTTGGAGTTCACGATGTTCATGTGCAGACTCCACTTCCCCAGGCCGTTGTTCGTGACACTGAACACGCGGCGACGGTGAACACAGAGAAACATCACGAGCGGAGCCGCCAGCACGATGTTCGTATCGACATTCGTTCCGAACTCGATGAGCCACGGCTGACACAGGACGAGCACGACCATCAGGCTCTGCCTAAGCGGAATCCCGGAGCGACCCAGCTTCACGAAGAACCACCGACCCGCGCGGCTCATGCTAAAGGGACGCAAAGACAGGACGCACACCGCTTCGAAGATGAGTGCGTAGGCGCCCATTGCCGCACCGGCGTAGTACAGGATGGAGTTAAGGACAGGTTTGAATCGGTTTTTCATTTGAGACAGACCTCGATAGAGTTTGACCACGATTCCGTATAGTTCGTGGTGTTTATCCCGGTCTGTCTGTCCAGCTTCAGCGGAGGCTGGGCGCCTCCAGTTCATCCATCCACAAGTCGAGCGACGAGAAGGTACTGCGCAGTGAGGCGAGTTCGAGCGAGATGAGCGCGCGCTCCCGCTGCTCGACCAAGCGTTTGCCGATGACACCCTTGATTTCGCCGGCGGCCGCGGCGTCGAGCACCGCCGTCAGATGCCCGTATTCGTTGAGCAGACGCGCCGCTGTCTTCTCGCCAATCCGGTCGACACCTGGGATGTTATCGACGGAGTCGCCCATCAGGGCGAGAAAATCCGTGAGCAGCCCGGGCTTTACGCCGAACCGGTTCATGCACCAGTCGTGGTCCTGCCAGCAACGATGGTAGTGGTTGTAGACCTGCACGCCATAGTCGACGAGGCGAACCAGGTCTTTGTCGTTTGCGAGCACCACAACTTCCTCGCCAACCTCGACGGCGGCTTGCGCGACGCCCTTGATGGTGTCGTCGGCTTCTTCGCCAGGATGCGCCATCAGCGCCCAGCCCAGGTCGGCCATCCGTTCCTTCATGAGGAACAGTTCAGCCGCGAGATACGGCGACATCGGCTTGCGGTTGGCCTTGTATAACGGGTACAGGTCGTGTCGCCACGTCGGGCCGCCGTGGTCGAAGATGACCAGGGCATGCGAAGGTCGGTGTTCGCGCAGGCCGCGAATCATTGACTGCAAGGCCACGCCGGCTGCGGACTGTGCCTTGTCCACGCTATCCGGGGCCAGGTTGGCCTCATAGCAGCGACGCACAATGCCCAATCCGTCGAAGAGAAGAAGTTTGTTGGTGGCCATGCCAAAAAGCTTGAATTATATGCGTTAGTTGAATGCGTATTCGAGCCGCCCGCGCCGGTAGCGGCCCTTGTCGACGGCGGTCAGCGCGAAGCCATAGCGCTGCACGAACGCACGGCTGTATGCGTGCAGCATCTCCTCGGCGACGGTGCAATGCGGCTTCTCGCACTCGAGAACGTCAATCATGCGGTCGATGAGTCGGATGCCCAGGCCCTTGCGCTCGTATTCCGGCAGCACGCGCACACAGCGCAGCTTGGTCTCAACGTCCGAGCGCTTGCCTAGCGCGACGCCGACGATGCGGCCCTGGTCCTTGGCCAGCAGCAGCTGGTCGCGACCGAGCACGACACCCGGTACAACCGTGTTGACGTACCAGTATTCGAAGCCGGGATAAAGGTCGTCCAGTGAGCGCATCAGCGGCAGCGCCTGGAATGCCTGAACAAAACTGTTGCCCTGTTCGATGTTCATAGGGCGCGCTCCGCGTCGGCAGTGGGCGTGCCAGTCTGCTCAAGGTATGACGGCGTCGGCAGGGTGCCGGCGAGTGCCTGCTCGTTAAGCTTGGCCAGTTGCGTCTTGCGAAAGGTCTCGATTGCCTTGCGCGTGGCCAGCGCGTGAACATAAAGCGAAATGGCTTCAGCCGCCGTGTCGCATACGTACGCCACGCTCGAATGATTGTAAACCTCACGCTGCTCGCGGCCGCTGCCCTCGAGCACGTCGGACCCATACTCCGGTTCGGCGTGCGTCATTGTCGGACGGACCTGCCATTCACGAGCTGTCGCGTCCCAGATGCCGCGCGGCAGCCGCAACGCGGTCAACCGCCCTGCTGTCGTCTTTTCAATGAGCGCCGGCCAGCCGAACTCCTGGTTCATGTAACCTGACGGCGTGCAGATGAAGCGGCCTACGAGGCTCTCGCGCGGAACGCTTTTTAGTTTCTGGATGGGCATGATTTTTCCTTCCGGTTACGCCGCAGCGCCTACGATGCCGAAGGGAACATGGCACGTTGGGACATATTGCAAAGCGGATTCGCAGTTGTGTTTTCCGTCGTCAAAAAACAGCTCCGCGCCCAGCGCAGCCAGGAACGGACCTTTCGCAAGGCCGCCCAGAAACAGCGAATCGTCGACCTGCACTCCCCAACTGCGGAACGTATTCACGACTCGTTCACACGCCTTCACGCCACGCGCCGTGACGAGCGCGACCCGAAGAGGTTTGACGACGGCGTCTTCGAAGCAGGATTGAATGCTGTGCAATGCCTCCAGGACAGCCTTGAACGGCCCATCCCCCAGCGGGATGTCCGCCAGGCGCTGCTCGCTCACTTGAAAGGCCGTGAGGCCTTCGGCCTGATTGACCTTCTCCGCAGCGTCGTCAAACAGCACGGAGTCGCCGTCAAACGCAACGAGCAAACACTCAGAGATGCCCGCCTCTTCGTTGATGCGCGAATGCGGCATCACGGTGCCAGCGGCGATGCCCGCGGCCAGCGCCATGCGCACTTCATTGGGATTGGTCGATAGGAACAGGGTGACGTTCGCCGCCTTGGCGATGCGCAGCCGGTTTCCACCCGTCGTGAAGAACGCACGCTCGATGTCGAGTCCGTAATGCCGAATCGAACTCATCACACGCGCACCTGCCTCGAGCGAGTTCGAGGACAGCAGCATCACTTCCACCCGGTCGAGCTTGCCGGGCGTGTTGAGCGCCAGCAGCTTTTTGACCAGAGGGAATGCTGCGCCCGGCCGGAGCACCTTCTTCTCGTTGGCGCGCATGTATGCGTCGAACGCAGCCGCGCCTTCGGTCTGGTAAATCTCCTGGCCATCTTCGAGGTTGAACAGGGCGCGGCTACTGACGGCGACGACGAGCATGGAGTTGGTGTGCAGAGGTTAGATGGTTGTCATTATACCATTAAATGCGTATAAACGGTAAGAGTTTAGCCTGCACGCCGCCCCTCTATAACCGCATTACCTCCACGCGAGCCCGGGTGGTCTCGTGGTATAACATACAAAAGCATATGTGCTAAAATTGGCTTTTCACTATCTGGTTGAACAGGAGCAAAGTTGGAAAACTTCCGAAAGATGCGCAAGCCCATTCTGATTTTCATGGGTATCGTCATGGCCCTCCCGGTTCTGGGTGCGGCCTTCAATGGCATTCGTCAATACCTGCACTAAGTACGGCATCGTTGGACACTGGGTCGCCCGGTGAGGTATCGCGAAAACAGCCACGTTTTCCGATGCGATGACAGTGATAGCAAAATACAATAGACCGTAACAATTAATGTTTGCGTGTCAATTGCATATACCTATCATGCCCGCCAACTGGCGGACAGCACATCCTCGCAATCCATCATCGGGAGATTCCATGAAATCCATCATCAACACTGAGGTCCTGCCCTTCAAGGCACAGGCCTACCATCAAGACAAGTTCGTTGCAGTTTCTGACGCTGACCTGAAGAACGGGTGGTCCGTCGTGTTCTTCTATCCCGCGGACTTCACGTTTGTCTGCCCGACCGAGCTGGGCGACCTGGCCGACAGCTATGCCGAATTCCAGAGCCTCGGTGTCGAAATCTACTCAGTGTCGACCGATACGCACTTCACGCACAAGGCGTGGCACGACACGTCTGAAACCATCGGCAAAATCGCATTTCCCATGGTTGCCGACCCTACCGGTACCCTCGCGCGCAACTTCGGCGTGTTGATTGAAGAGGAAGGCCTCGCTGAGCGCGGCACCTTCGTCGTCAACCCGGAAGGAAAAATCAAACTCGTGGAAATCACGGAAGGCGGCGTGGGCCGTTCGGCCGCGGAGCTGCTGCGCAAAATTCGCGCGTCCCAGTACGTCGCGTCGCATCCGGGCGAGGTGTGCCCCGCTAAGTGGGCGCCTGGCGCTGAAACGCTGGCGCCGTCGCTGGACCTTGTCGGAAAAATCTGACCGATGCGCTGTACGCCCGGGCCGCACGCCTGGGCTCTCCACCACGAATTGAGCCTTTCGAATACATCATGCTGGACGCAAACCTCAAGCAACAACTCAAGGGGCTTCTGGAGAAGCTCGTGAACCCTGTCGAGCTGTCCATCTCCGAAGACGACTCACAACCGTCGGCGAACATGCGCAGCCTGCTGCAGGACCTCTCCGAACTCCACCCCGCCATCACCGTCGTGACCCGACCGCATGAACGCACGCCGTCGTTCGGCGTCGCGCGCGCCGGAGAAGCCGCGCGTGTCCGTTTCGCCGGCATTCCGCTGGGCCACGAATTCACGTCCCTCGTGCTGGCCCTGCTGCAGGTCAGCGGTTATCCGCCAAAGGTGAAACCAGAGACCGTGGAGGCTATCCGCGCGCTCAAGGGGCCGCACAGGTTCGAGACGTTCGTCTCGCTCACTTGCCACAACTGCCCGGAAGTCGTGCAGGCCCTCAACCTGATGGCCATCCTGAATCCGAACATTGAGCACGTCATGGTGGACGGTGGCCTGTTCCAGGATGAGGTCGCCGCGAAAGAAGTAATGGCTGTCCCGACGGTGTTTTCGGACGAAGCGCAGTTCGCGCAGGGACGCATGAGCGTCGATGAAATTCTGGCCAAGGTGGATACTTCGTCGGTAACCAGAGCAGCAGCCAGGCTGGCGGATGTCGAGCCGTTTGATGTTCTGGTAGTCGGGGCTGGACCGGCTGGCGCTACGGCGGCCATCTATGCGGCTCGCAAGGGCCTGCGCGTGGGCGTGGTGGCGGAGCGCTTCGGCGGTCAGGTCGCAGACACGCTCGGTATCGAGAACTTCATTTCGGTCAAAGCAACGGATGGCCCGAAGCTGGTCGCGGCGCTCGAGGAGCACGTACGGGACTATCCGGTCGAGGTGCTGTTGCAGCAACGTGCGGCCGCCCTTCTGCCACGGCAGAACGGTTTCTTGAGCGTTGCGCTGGAGAGCGGTGCTGCCCTGAAGGCGAAGACCGTCATTGCTGCCACCGGCGCTCGCTGGCGAGAACTCAATGTGCCCGGCGAGCGTGAGTATCGCGGCCGCGGCGTGGCGTACTGCGCGCACTGTGACGGTCCGCTGTTCAAAGGCAAGCGCGTGGCCGTCGTCGGCGGCGGAAACTCGGGCGTGGAGGCGGCCATCGACCTTGCCGGCCTCGTCGAGCACGTAACCCTTCTCGAGTACGCCGGCGCGCTGAAAGCGGACGCCGTGCTGCAGGCGAAGCTCGGCAGCCTGTCGAACGTGTCGGTCATCTTCAATGCCCAGACGCAGGAAGTCCTGGGCGATGGCCAGCGGATGACGGCGCTCAGCTACGTCGACCGTGCGACGAAAGAACTGTCCACGCTTCCCGTCTCGGCCGTGTTCGTGCAAATCGGGCTGTCTCCGAATACGGAGTGGCTGAAAGGCACGCTGGCGCTCACGCCATTCGGTGAAATCGAGGTGGGGCTGCACGGCAACACCACGACGTCTGGCGTTTTCGCGGCGGGCGACGCGACGACCATCGCGTTTAAGCAGATTGTGATGGCGGTTGGCGACGGCGCTCGCGCGGCGCTCGGAGCTTTCGACTGGCTGATTCGAAACTGAAGCGCCGGCGTGGATGAAAAAGCCCCAGCAATGCTGGGGCTTTGAGTTGGTGCGCAGTGCTTAGCCGAAATGATGCGCGACGGCTGCCGCGACAACTTCTTCCTCGAGGTAGTCGCTATCCTCGCAGCCGGTGAAGCCGAAACGGGCAATCCGATGCTGAGGGCACGGATAGATTTCGACGCGCTTCTTGGCGAGTCGCTCTTTCCATTCCTCGAGGCTTACGCCCGCCAATCCGCCGTTCACAACAGGCAGCTGCTTGGCGGCTTCCGCGCGGAACGTCTGAAGGCGCGCGATGACCTTGTCGATGTCCGACAGGAGGTCGTCTTTCGAGCCATCGCTCAGCGCGGCCTGCCAGTTTTCGAGAAGCGCATTGGCGGCGTCCCGCGCGGCATAGCCGGCGAGGTCACCGCCGTGCAGTTCGGTGTTCGCGAACTCCGTCAGGGTTTTGATGCTCTTTTTCATGTCCTTCTCCAGTGTTTGTTGGCCTTATCGTGGTGTATTCCACACCCCGTATAGCCATAATGCGGGAGACAGGCGGCAAGGAAAAAAGCTCCCGCGACGGGGAGCTTTGGAGGTGTAGCGAACAGGCTACTGGAGGCTTACTGGCACGACTCGCACGTACCGTCGAGGTTGCACGATGCCTGTGGCGTGACGCCCGCCAGCCAGTCGTCTTCGTCGGCGGCCGGCACTGCTGCCTTGACTTCGGTTGCGTCATTCGATGCAGCGGTGTTTTCGGCTTGGGTCTTCGTGTTCATCTGATAGCTCCTTGATGCAGTGATTGAGTACGGTATAGCGCCGATTGACGACGCCCGATGTTGCCTTGCCATGGGGAGTGCCCACATCGGGTATAGACAGAAATCTGCTTAATACGGTGTCACTCCAAATTCCCAAAGAACCGCCAGGTGACCGTCGACCTGCTGAAACTTTTCCGGCGAGCCAGCCACCTTCAGCTTGGTTTTCGCCCGGTCAAACAAAACGATAGCTTGTTCGGTATTCAGGTGACGAGAGACATAGGCGAAGCCGTCCACCGCAGCTGGGTGCTCGTGAACCGCTAGCGACCATTGCTGGGGCAAATCATACGGCACGATAGTCGACAGTGCTCCTTCGCCGCCCAGTCGCTTCAGGTGCGACCCCGTGAGCACCGCGACCGTCAGCGGGCTTCCGTCAAAACGAAAGACCCAACGATTCAGCTGGTCGCGAGGAATCTCAAATCCACCTTTCGGGTCCGCGGTCCGGTCGTGCAACACCGTCTCGGCAAAGGCACAGGCCAGCGTGAAACCGAAATAGCTGGCACCGTACCGCGCGTCCTCAGGCAGGTGACGTCTTGGGTCGTCGAATCGGTTCTTTCCCGTTTTGCCGAAACGGGGCTCATCCGTATCCTTCCATGAGATACGGATGAGGCCTGAAGGCTCAATTTTAACAACGGGCAAAACGAGGGAGGAAAACTCTGGACTGGGTGGTTTTAGACTCAACGAGTCATCTCCTCAATGTCCGCTTGCGCAAGCCGCTCGACGTCAGCCACTCTTCCCTTGCGCAACGCATCAAGCGGGCTGATGTCGCCCATCGAACTGCGCGCGGCGGTGAAAAAGTCCCACTTCATCCAGCCGGGTATGTCTCCGAGCATACGGCAAATTTTTTCGAGGACCACACGGTCAACATCCCCCTCCGAGAAGAAGGCGGGATAGTAGGTCTGGCCATCCACTTCGACAGTGAACATGCGCGCCGCCTTTATCGCCGCGCTGAGCGCTTGCCGTGTGAAGCCCAGCGCCTTCTGCATGTCCCCCGATGAGATGAGCTTCCCGTCCGTCACGAGCCGTCGCCGATAGGACCGCCCGTCGTTCTCGAGCGCGCGTGCATTCGCCGGCGCGCGGCGATGACCTTTTGCTGGCTTGGGCGAGAAATCGACGGTAACCGGCTCCGCCAGTGCGCGGCCAACTATGCCCCTTGCCCGCAGTTCGGCGACGGCCCGTTGATGCGCCGCCGTCTTTTCCTTGAGGCGACGACCGACCTCGGCGTCCGACATCTCCATGACGTTATCGACCCCGGCGGCATAGGAGAGTGCACCCGCAGCACTATCCAACGCCTGGTCGGCTAACACAGCCCCCGGGGACGCACGCTCAGTCCTACGTTGTTCGGCGACGGCAACCATTGCGACCTCCTTTTTCAGCCCACACCCATGTCTGGGTATTCTGGCTCAAATTCCCAGCGATGTCAATTTCGTCAAACAGGTCAAATGACGGACGGGCGGCGCGGGCGGCACCGGCCGCGGCATTCACTGGCCCTTCAGCAGTTGCGCGGTTCGGCGTTCAAGCTGCTTCGCCTTGGCCTTGAAGCTGTTTGTCTCGATGCCGCCGAACATCTCGGCGTTCGAGTGAATCTCGGATAGCGCCGCGAACATGAGCGCCGGCGCCAGGCGGTGGCCGCGAATCGCTTCGCACTCTTCGGCTGTACCCGAGTGCAGCAGCATATCGTTCGCCATCAGCCAGACTTCGTCCGGGTGGCCGCCGAGATGCTCCCAGAGCTGCGCGGAGATGGCGGCGTGGTTCGGAAAGTGCTGCAGGCCCTCCTCATCCTCGATGCGACAAAGAGGCTTGCCGCAATCGTGGTAGCGAAGGTAGTTCGCCATAAGGTCTTCGGACGGTTGTGCCGCGGCGAGCTGCTGTGCGGTCTCGGGACTCCACCACTTCGGCTGCCGCCAGCCTTCGGGAAACTTGCCCTCTAGCGCATGACCGGTGAGCGTCCGGTACATTTCAAGCACGGCATCACCGTGGTCGAGCGTGCTCTGTGTCCGGAATTGCATGCAGGTGCGCATACGGTCTTCCAGCTCAGCACGGGATGACGGAAACTTTGCGGAAACCTAAAGATGTGTATTCGTTTGCTCGATGTTCATGACTGTGCGTTCCTTAAAAAGTGAGTTGCTAACTGCTGTCCGCCGGACCTTGCGGTGCTCGCAACCGCATTTCCGCGCGGTATACTTTCCGCATTCCGGGGACGAATCCATATGCAAGAGCAAAAGACTTCGCTGAGGCTTATTAAGGGCGGTGCATCTGCTGCGCCGGCCAACTGCGTGAACGGCTACGACAAGGTGCGGCTGATTCTTCGTCGCGTACTCAAGGCTAGCCTCAAGCCGGGCCTGACCGTTGAAGAGGCTTCCCACCTGCGGGTCTATGGCCGCGATGAACCCATCGCGCGCATGGAGCACCTCCTCGAGGACGTGCAGGAACTGCGCCGCGCGGGCCTCGAGGCCCGAATGCAGTTGGATGACATCCCGGAAGGCATCGTTCTGACCGACCCCAAGGCATTCATTGCCCGCTTTCCTGACCTGGCTGCGACCGTACCCGTCATGCTCGCACACGATGGCGTACAGCCCTACACCGATGGGCTGCCCCGCCGCTCGACGCGCCTGTCTGTAGTCTGAGGCCCGCATCAGCCCGCTCGCAGTTTTGCCAGGCGGGCTTGTGCGGCTGCCACTTCGGCCTGCGCATTGGCAAGCTCCTGCGCTACACGCCGACCTGCCCTTCGCGCGGCCTCGGCCTCGCAGTGCACACGGATGACCGCCGCCATGTCGTCCGCTTCGCGCCTTTCCCGCTTCAGCACAAAGTCTTCGATGGTGTCGGTTTCCCCGCCGCCCACGTAGGACGACAACTCCAGCACGAGGTCTCCGTTCGCGCGTTCATCGAAAGACCTGATGCTCGCGCCATTCCACCACCAGGTCTTCTCGTGCCATTGCGGGTGCTTGGCCTCCTCGACGCGGGCGCCTGGCCTCCTCGACGCGGGCGCCTCGCCATGAAGGAAACAGCAGGCTGACAGCCTGCTCCGCCTGCGCGCGTAACCAGCGACGTGACGCACGTTCTTCTTCGTCGCTCAGGAGTTCCCTGAGAATGTTGAGTTCGTCCGCGGAGAGCGACATCTCCTCGAGCTTTGCCTTCAGGGCAGCCAGGGTGTTGAGCCGCTCGGAGAGTTCCTGTTTCGTCGACATGATGTGCTCCTCAGGCTGCGATTGCTTGGGCGCCAGCTTCGGCGTGGGCCGCGCGAAACAGCGGGTACTTGCTCATGGCGAAGCGCTTCTTTCGCTCGGTGAGCGGCTCGGTTGCCAGGGCCGAGTGGCCCATGTCCCAGTCCGGCTCGAAGAACATCTCGGAGCGAATGCCGTAGCGAGCCAGCCGCTCGCGCGCGGCAAGTAGCGCCTCACGGTCGGGCACCGTGCACACGATGAGACTCGATGTCTGCTCTGGTGCGGGGAAGGCGAAGCCCGCCTCCAGCGCCGCGTGACATGCCTGAACCATCTGCTGCTCCAGCGGGATGTCTTCACGCACGAGAACGTAGGTGTAGGGCTTCATGCTCAGGCCTCCTTCATCAGAAGGTCGAGCCGTTCGGCGAGCGCGGTCGCAAGTGCCTCGAAGCGGGCCGCATCGTCTTGCAGGTGCGGCCAGATGGCCTGCAGATAATGGCGCGGATTGTAGTGCAGGCTGAAGAGCGCGCGCTCATAGCCTTGCCAGGCCCACTGACCGTTAGCCAGTTTCGCGGCGTTGGTCACCGGCGTGAAGCCACGCTTCGGGTCGCGACCGCGAAGGATGGCCTGCAGCAGGAAGGCCGGGGCCGATGCCGTGCGGGTCGCCAAGTAGGCAAGCCATGCTGCATCGAAGGCGCGACGCTCGTCGCGGGAAATCAGTTCAGTTGTGGTTTGGGTGTTCATTTGCATTCTCCAGAAGATGTGGAATCCCGTGAGGGAACCGTGAGCCGCGATGGCGGCGTAGCGGGAGAATGCAAGGCGGCCCACGAGCGCGAACCTACGTCGGTGCGCTGGGTTTGCCGCGGAGATGAGTGAGTATCTACAAGTTCATGATGTCAGTATAGCATGTTTGAGCACGATGTCAATAGTATATCTCGTAATTGGCATAGGGCGTATTTAACGGTATACTATGCGCAACTGGAATTCATTGGAATCCGCATGCGCTCAGGCTTCATCTACTTTGCCGAGACCAGCTCACCGTACATCAAGGTCGGCCGGTTTTATGCCCACATCTCTGTGGCTGAGAAGGAAGCCGTGTACAGACGACTTGACCCTGGGTTTAAAATCCGACACGCTTACGAGTGTGACGACGTTGTCGCTGAAGAAAAAAGGGTCCTGGATATGCTGCGATTGGTTGGGGGCACCGCTGTTGAAGGTGCGGGCAGAGAGTGCTTTTCGATGAGCGTCGAGGACGCCGTTGCGGCCGCGGGCATCACCACTCCGCAAGCGACACAAGACCTTGTACGTAAACTGGTCATGGGCCACGTCGTCAACGGGACATCGGTACGGGACTTGATGACTGCGGCGGAACGCGCGGTCACGACCGGCGATTGTGGCGATAAAGAGCCTGTCGATGTCTACTTCTCGTCGATGATGGCACTCAAGGCAATGGGCATCACCCTGTCGACGGGTGGCGCTGAGTTCGGGCTGAGCTCGGCCACCTTCGCGACCATCGCTGAGCCAAAACTGCTCATGCGGCAGTTGCCTGCGCTCAAAAAGCTTCAGGCGGACCTGCTGGGCGTGGCGATTTTCTAAAAAGAAAAACGGACCCAGAAAAGCGGTCCGTTTTTGAGATTACTTCTTCGTGCCGGTTGCGAGAGAAACGGCAGCCGGGGCGATGCCCAGGTTGACGAATTTCTCACGCAGCATGTCACGTACGTAGTTGTATTGCTGTTCTCGGTTACCCACCGAACGAACCTTGTCAATGAAATTGACGTCGGTCATCTGGGTGAGCACCTTGTGCACTTCAGTTGCCACAGAACCCATCGGCACCATCGTCGAGGCGTGAGCCTTGCCGACGTTGTTCAGTGCCTCACTCATCTGCCCGACTGCTTCGGCGAGTTCGACAGCAGACAAACGCTGGAATCGCTCGAACAGGGCTTGCATGACGCCGGGGTTGAACATCTTGCCACGCAAAGCACGCAGACGCGGCGATGCTTCAACCATCAGCATCACCTTGTCCATCGCGCGATGCGCTGCGAGGTCGATACGAGCCTTGGCGGTCAGAACCGGAGTCGGGGTGCTGGCATTGCCAACCACACGACCCAGGAACGATACGACGCCGGAGCCACGTCCCGTCTGGTAACCCGTGGACATAGCCGTCAAACCTGCCTGACGGACCGCTGCGCTCAGGAAATCGCCGCCCTTCTTGACCGAAGCCATGCTGTCGAAAGACCGTGCAATCGCATCCGTCATCAGCTCAGCTTCTTCCTTCGTCTTGGCCGTCACCGTGTGGATTTCCAGGTTGAGAGCGGTGAACGGACAGGCATCCAGCACCTTGTCGTCTTCCAGACCCATCCAGTAGTCCACGCGATGGTAACCATTGACGAGCATCATTTCCGGCATGCTTTTCTTGCAGCGACCTTCATACTTCACGACCTGAAGCGTGCTCTGGCCCGCCAGAACATCTTCCTTGATGTGGTCCCACCCGTGCATGACCTGGGCAGCGTGATTACGCTGACCGGGGCATTGACCCGATTTCACCTGGGTGCCGAAAAGAGCCTTCACCTGCGCCCACGTCTTCGTGACGTAGTAGGTCGGGTCGATTTTGACGCCAGCAGCAGCCATGGATTTTGCGTTCATGATGTATTCCTTGAATAAGATATGAGATGTCCTCATAGCCGTATAGTGCAAAAACGCGAATGAGCTGGCCGCTGGAGCCAACAGGCTTGGCAGACCGCGGTGCGATGACGGCTCGCGGCTTCTGAACAAAAAAAAGGCGAGCCAATTGGCCCGCCTCTTTTCGGTACTGCGTAGATGGTGTTACTGCGCGATGGTCGCCTGGTACTGACCCGTCGTGGCATCCTGCGTGACGTTGACGCTCAACAGCGGGATGTTCGCGTTGCTACCGGTCGCAGCCCCGAGGGTCGCCTTGATGGTGCCGAGCACGCCATCGTTGTTCGAGGACACTTGCAGCGTGACCGTGCGGCCGTCAGCGCGGGCAAAGTTTGCAACAGCGAACCTGTAAGTACCCGTCTGCAACGTCGACGCGTTACATGTCGAGTAGTAGTGCTCCGGACCATTCGCCACCGTGTTGTCGACGTCCAGATAGCCGGAATGACCGAGCGGGGAACCGTAGAACACATGCGTGCCGTCCGGCTCGAACGTGTGCAGGTCCGCATCGCCTGCGCCGTCCCACGTCATCGTCGCGCTGATGAAGCCCGTGGCTGCCGTTGCAGGCGGCGCGACCAGCGTAGTCAGCGCCGTATCGACCTCACCCTTGAGCCGGCTCGCCAGCGGCAGCGTTGGATTCAGGTAAATCTCCAGAAGCCCGTGGCCGAGCGCGTCCTTCTGGCCGTTCACGCCGGGCGCACGTTCGAGGAATCCCGCGATGGTGTCCGTGTTGGCCGGCACAGTGCCCGTGAGGCGCAGACCATTGATGACCAGGTCCTTGTCGGCCAGCGTGTAGTCGCCATGCAGCTGGGGCGAAGCGGGAGCCGCGTGCACGACCTTCACCGACTGCTCGCTAACTTTCGTCAAGGCGTAGGCGTAGGCCTGGTTCACGAACAGGTTGCCTTGCGAGTGGGCATAGAACAGCATCTTCTTGCCCTCGAGCGCCAGCGCGTCGATACGGCCCTGGTGTTCGGTGTAGTTCGAGATGGTCGGCGGATTGCCCGCGAGCGACGTCAGCTTGCTGACCACGAACGTCGTGAAGTCGGCCACGATTCCGGTCACGATGTCGACCGCTTTCGGCATTGCCGTTGCGATGGTGTCCCACAGTGAGCCGCCGCCGCGGACGGCCTGGTCGAAGAGTTCGAACCGGTTGTCGAGCACGCCATCCTGCTCTTTCAGGCGCTGGGCAAACGTTTCGACGAAGTCGTCGAAGCCGGCCGAATAATTATAGAACGTTTCGTACTTGATGGCCTCACCCTGCGCCGTCTGCGAACCGTATGCAGCGCGCAGATACACCAGCGCATCGGTGGCGGCATCCTGGCTTGTGAGCACGCCGTTGAAGAACCCAACGTCGACGCCGCCCGTGGTACACGCCGACGGCGCGGGCACGGCCTGAGCCTGTGCGAACGGGAGCAACGTAATGCACGCGGCCAGCACGCCGCAGATGGACTTACGGATGCGCTTATTCACAGGTGTTGCCCTCCGGCAGCGAAACAACGGTGCCATCCAGCGCCTTCGAGTAGGCGAGCTGGGCCAGCTTGCGTGCCTTGGTGTCAGCCGTGTAGCTGGAGAACATTTCGCGCACGTCTGAGAATCGAGGCGCCTGCATGGTGCCGAACTGCTGCGCGAGGCAATTGATGGCGCGCGCGCTGCGCACGGACAGCGCCTTCACAGCAGCCTTGTCGTTCGTGTCGACGAGCAACTGGGCCTGCGCTACCGCGGCATACTGCTCTGCTGCCTTGCGTTGCGCCGGTTGCGTGTAGGTATTCTGGATGATGGTGTCGAGGTCGTCGCGAATGCCGTTGCTGTTCGCGTCCGGGCCCTTGATGTCCGCCGAGCGGTCCAGCTTCGGCAGCGAACCGGTATCTTCGAGCTGCGCAATCTTCTGCGGGATTGTCAGCGCAGCCGGGCTGGCATTGTCGGTCGGATTGTCGCTGCCACCACCGCAGGCGCTCACGGACGCCAGCAGCAGGGCACCGCACATGGCGAATGCCAAACGCTTTTGAGTTTGTCGCATATATACCTGTAATTGTGTAGTTTGCCTATCGAGGATGTCAGCTGATGCGGTACCGCTCGATGAGTAAAACTATACCTTAATTATCCGTATTTTGCAACTGTTTCGGTTTTGGCGACAGACAATTGACTGGCATGTTTCGTCTGGGTGACAGCTTTTGGACTATACAGACACGGAAGCAATCCGCGTCCATAACATAAAGGAGGTGCTATGAAACGCATTCGCAACGCCGCTATGCTGGCGGCCATTCTGGCCTTCTCGGGCTCCAGCCAGGCCCAGGTCCAACCGACGCCGCGTACGCGCGTGCAGCTCGAAGACTCCTTGACGTCCTCGCTGAAGCCGAACGCGCACAAGGTCGTCGACCCGGAAGAAAAGGCTGACACGCACAGGCTCGACTACACACAGGAGAGCCGCATCAACGACCGCACGCGCGATGTGAAGCGCGACAAGGCGCGGGCGCAGAAGGAGCACGCGCGCACGTCCTAACTCGCAAAATAAATTTTGTTGCAATAACAGGCCGGCATATCCGGCCTTTTTCGTTTCTCCATCTGAAAGCCGTGAAATTCGACAAAGTTATCATTTGACGATATACCATGAAATGCGAATAATGCCTTTCAGCGCGATGCCATCCAAGGCTTCGTTTCCTGACAGGCCCATGAAAATTCTTCGATTCGACCACAATACCGAGCGTGCGCTCAGCAATGACACGGTACGCGCAAGCGTAGCCAGTCTGATATCTGCGCTCCAAAGCACGCCGGTACCCTTCTGGCGTGGCAAGTCGGAGAAGCAGCAGTCAAAGAGCATCCTGCAGCCGGTTCTAAACGCGTACATCGAGCAGGAACTTCTCGAGCGAGGCTGGGACCGTGAATGCAAGGTGACGGGGGATGCGGATGGAGCGACCGGCATGCGGATTGACTTCTGCCAGCATTCAGATGACGGGCTTACTGCCGTCGAAGTGCAGTTTGGAAACGTCGGCCGGTATTACGGTGACATGTACAAGTTTCTGCATCTGCAGGCCGAGGGCCAGCTTGCACTAGCAATTCATGTGGCGTTGACCGACGAGACCGCGCGGCTGACCGACTCTGGAATTGCGACTTACGAGACCTCCGTTCGGAGAATCCAGGAAGTCGCCGGTACCATCTTGCGCTACATCCCTGTGCCGCTCATCTGTTTGGGCCTCTCGCATCAGTGCTCGGAACTCGTGGACTTCGCGCAATCCAGGTTTTCAAACCCCAAGGTGCTGCAAGGTGACGGAGCCAAAGCTTCTATCTCTCATGCGGTCGCCGAGCTGCGCCGCGGCATACCCATTGAGCAAGTGGCTCCGCCGGGTGTTATTCGTTCGCCGCTGCGCGCGACTATCGAGCCGTCTCAGGCAATGTTGCTCTGAACGAAAAAAAGCACCCACCAGTGGCGGGTGCCTGCGTGTCACGCGTGAACAGCTCGCAGTTGAGGATGTCTCGACTGCGTTCCCTATTACAAGCGCGTCAGGCGCTGAAGATTGGACACAGCGAGAAGCCGCGCGCTCGAGATGTTGTCCAAGCGGGATTGCAGCAGCGCGCCCGCTTGTGACGCCGGGTTAATCTCACGTTGCAGGTACTGACCGGCCATGTGGAACGCCGTCAGGCTGTGCAGCGCGCCCGTCAAGCCCGCGATAAACGAGGCGTGGTTCCCGTTGCCCAAGCCCAGCGCGAACTGATTGTTATGTTGCTGGACCGCACCCAGCGCGCCGAGACCGAAACTTTGCAGAATGCTCTGCCCGATGTTTTGTCTCACCTGCGAGAGAATCGAGTGTGCCTCGAAGAGCAGCGATTGTTGCGCCATCGGGAACATCACGAGCAGGACGCCCATGTACTGGCCGGAGTGCGCCAGGTAGGCCGACGTCGAGCCACGATGCACTCCACCCGTGGTCGCGTGAGAGCCGCCCGTGCCCGTATTGCCGTGGCTACCAGTCGAAACGCCCGCACCGGCGCCTGCGCCAACACTCACGCCCTGACCACCCGTCCCAACCCCAACACCGACACCCGCGCCTACACCCGCCGAACCCGTGCCAGTCGAAGCGCCCGCCCCGGCGCCTGCGCCAACGCTCGCGCCCTGTCCACCCGTGCCAACACCGACACCGGCACCCGCGCCTACACCCGCCGAACCCGTGCCAGTCGAAGCGCCCGCACCGGCGCCTGCGCCAACGCTCACGCCCTGACCACCCGTGCCAACACCGACACCGGCACCCGCGCCTACACCCGCCGAACCCGTGCCAGTCGAAGCGCCCGCCCCGGCGCCTGCGCCAACGCTCGCGCCCTGTCCACCCGTGCCAACACCGACACCGGCACCCGCGCCTACACCCGCCGAACCCGTGCCAGTCGAAGCGCCCGCCCCGGCGCCTGCGCCAACGCTCGCGCCCTGTCCACCCGTGCCAACACCCACACCGGCACCCGCGCCTACACCCGCCGAACCCGTGCCAGCCGAAACGCCCGCACCGACGCCTGCGCCAACGCTCACGCCCTGGTCCCCCGTGCCAACCCCGACACCGGCACCCGCGCCGACGCCGACGCCCGTCGAACCCGTGCCAGCCGAAACGCCCGCACCGACGCCAACGCTCACGCCCTGGTCGCCCACACCGACACTGACGCCCAGGCCAACGCCTGTCGAGCCAGTGCTACCAGTGGAAGAGCCGATACCGATACCGATGCCGCCCACGCCTGCGCCTGCGCCCGTCGGGCTACCGGAATCCGAGCCCGTTCCCGTGCCGGGCGAACCACCCGTAGCAGGCGAAGTCGTGCCGGTGCCCGAAGAAGTGGAGCCAGTGGAGCCCGGTTGGCCGGAGGAACCCGTGCCAGATGTTGCGCCCGTGGCGGGACCCGTGCTGCCCGTACCTGCTCCCGTACCGGCAGAGCCACCCGTCGAAGGTGCAGTCGTGCCGGTGCCCGACGAAGCGGAGCCCGTCGAACCTGTTTGGCCAGTGGAACCCGTGCCGGCCGACGCGCCCGTTGAGCTGGAGCCCGTGCTACCAGAAGATGAGCCGGTTCCCGCGCCGGTGACACCGTTGCCGCCCCCTTTGCCGTTACCGTTGCCAACGCCGTTTGCGTTGCCATTACCCAGGCCCAGTAGCCCACCCAGCAGGTCGCCCACCCCACCCAGCAATCCCCCAAGCAACCCGCCGCTCGAGCTCGTCGACGGCTGGATGCTCGCGGCAGCGGCCTTGCTTGCGGACTCAGCCGAAGACGCGGAGGCGGCTTGCGCCTGATACGCCCCAGTGCCGGTGAGCAGGTTGGAGAGAAGATTGTCCGAATACGTGGATGAAGCCTTGCTCGGCGAGGTATCGACGCCCTGCTGTTTCTGCGTGACGGCAGGTGTTGCGGCGGGCGTAGCGACCTGTGCAGCTTGCTGGGTCTGAGAGGATGAAACCTGTGGGGTCTGGCTCGTGCCGATGCCAAGGAGCGAGCCCAGGTTGAGCGAGCCGGATGAAACGGCCGAAATTGCGGAGGTCATGACGAGTTTCCGTAAGGATAAATGTTAAAACCCGCGGGGCTGATTGCCGGGCAGGTCCGTTATCCTTCGTATAGCGAAAAAACGCCTGGATGACGCGCGCAAAAGAAAGCACCCACCAGATGGTGGGTGCCTGAGACTACCGCTTAACTGTCCAGATTGAGCGCCGCAACAGCCAGCTCCGCCAGACGGATGGCGCCTTCCTGCGACCGTGCGCCGCAGATGAAGAGACCCGTGTGACAGAAGACGGCATCGTCGACACCCGTCACTTGAGCTAGGTCTGCATCGCGCAAGCCGCCCCATGCGTCGGGCAGGTCAGCGCGCGCGTCGAATGTGCCCAAAACTTTCGGCACAACCCGAACCTGAGTCTGCTCGCCGCGTGATTCGGGATACACGATGAACAGCACGTCGGGCATCTCGGCACACACCACCGGGTCAAATGGGAGGCGCGCCTCCTCGAGTACGAGAATGCGGCCGTGTGAACGCAGCTTCCCGGCGCGCACCTTCGCAGCGGCAGCGAGCTCAGCTTCGACTTCGCGAACCAGATTGCGCAGCACCGTTCCCGCAAGCGCGACGGCCTCCTCAAAGCGCGCATCGTCGCCATCAGAATCTTCCCGCCACGTCGAGTTCATCGAATTGATGATGCCCGTGAGGCTGAAGTGAGCTTCGGCCGGCGCCCAGTCGCCAACGTCGACAGCATCCGCATGCTGGATGAGCCGGATGTCGACTTCGCGCGCGATTGCTTCCAGGTCCAGACCATCGTACCCCGGGCAGCACACGAGCCCTGCGTAAATCCGGCCGTACGTCTTCCACACAAGACCGGACGCGGCATAGCGGACGCCATTTTCGCGCTGTTCGCGAAACCCTTTCTGATGATGGTCGAACCGCTTGCGCTCGACGTCGTACTCGCCCCCTACGTCAACGAGAAAATCGCACGTCGCCCAGACCTCCGGGTCGCGCGAGCGAACTACCTGCGCGCCCGGATGCAGCGCCAGCAAGATGGCCACCGAAATCGCATCATCGGCATGAAAACTACCGCCGTGGGTGCCGATACGCATTTTCTTCATATATTTCTCCTGATTGTAAATGAATGGATTGCCTCTATCCAAGTATATGGAGCGGGGATTTGGACGTTGCGGCATTTCATGATATACTAATTGTAACTTTCAAGGTAAACAGAGGCATTTATGCGCCGTAGCACCCTGCTCGTCCCGGCATTCATTGGCCTGCTTGCGTTGGCCAGCTGCAGCAACGACCCGAATCCGAATTCCAGCACCAAAGCAAACTACGAAGGAACCCGATTCGCGGTGACTAAGGCCGGCCCGAATCTTGACGTGGACGGCTGTCAGGTATCCGTACATCGGGTGACGACGGGCAACCTGGATTCGCTCCCGGACTTCACGCTGGCGACGGCAAAATGCGCGACGGCGACGGTCGCCTCCATCGAGGACCACGAGGGAAAGGTCTCGCGCAACACCGTCGTGGTGACGCCTGTGGCGCCGGTGTTTGACACGCAGAATGATGCGGCAGAAGCCGCTACGCAGGCGCAAAAACAGGCCATCGCCCGACGGGCAGCGGCAATGTCGCGCGCGGCGCGTGTCGAGGACTTGCGTGCGCAGGTCGCGCACCTTTCGGCGCAAATCGAGCAGCTCGAACAGCAGTCGCAGCGATAGGCGGTTCGTGCCATGAAATTCTACATTCACCCCATCAACCCGCACTATAGCGCTACATATGCGGATGACTTTTTTGCCGGATGGAAGTTCGGTATCTGGGAGCACCCATACCCTGCCCTAGAGCCCTTTCACTACCGCTACCAGAGCAAACATCTCGAGGCGGCGCGCGATACGCAAAAACAGGCGGAAAAGGCATCCCGGAAGCTGCCGGATGAGCCAGTCAACGGTGAGTGGATGCCTCTCCCCGACGGGGTCGACGCCTTCTCGGACACGGCGGCGCGAACCATCCTGTCGCCGGCCGCGCTCCAGGGCAAGCCGGTCAGATGGCCGTGGCTGGACTCGAAGTACCGGATGAGCTAATCGAAACCCAAGAGGCGCCCCGGTGCTTTTGCGCTTTTTCTCGCTAGCAGCAGCCTTCTCTTCATCGACCCCATACTTGAGAACTGACTTATTTATGCTGACCACTGACCCAGTGCTTGGGAGCTCAGGCTCCGCTTCGCATCCTCGCATCAGATTCGAAAAATCCATTGAGGGTCTGGCGCAAGCGCTTATCGCGCTTCAGGCACAGGCTCGCGGACCGGCAGTCGCTACCGACGCAGAAAAGCGAGCGCTGCTCGTTGTGCATGAGCCGGCGCTTTTGCGAATCGCGAGCGCTCTTGCCGAGTATTCCGCCGCCGGCGAAGCGCTTCCCTCCGAAGTGCAGGCGAGTTACCGCGGATACACGCACGAGCTTGTACATCCGCTGATGCTGCAATCACCGTTTGCGCGCCGTTGTTTCGAGAAGCCCTTGGGGTATGCCGGAGACTACGTGATGGTGCGCTACATTGTAGGCGAACCGCTTCAAGGAGAGACTGCATTTGCCCAGCTGATGAACTTTGTGCTCCAGCAGGCGGATGTTGCGCAAGGACATCGAAATCGTATTGATGTCCTTGAGAAACTGCTTTGCGAGCGCGCGGCAACGGCGCACACGGCGGAACGTACGGCGCGCGGCATGACCATCGGTTGCGGGCCGGCGGAAGAAACTTACCGGTTCATCAAGAGCAGCCCGCACGCCGACAGCCTTGAGCTGACTCTGGTGGACTTCAATCGTGAAACCCTTGACTGGACGTCGGACCGCCTGTTGCAGGCGTGTCTTCAAACAAAGCGCAAGCCCCGTCTTGATTTCGTACAGGAGTCGGTCGTGAATCTCGCCCGGCGCCGCGCAGACAGCATCGCTCCTGAATTCGATTTCGTCGTTTGTGCGGGGCTATTTGACTATTTCTCCGATGCTGTTTGCTCCCGGGTGATTCAGTTTGGCGCCCGGTCGCTGTCGCCTGGCGGCACGTTGGTGGTAACGAATGTGAGCCGGTGTGCGTCCAGCTTCAGCATGTCCCAACTTCTTGAGTGGGACCTCGTCTACCGCTCGGCGGAGCACTTGGAGAGCCTGCTGCCGCGCGTGGACGGGTACTCCAGCAAGGTGTACGTCGACAGCACTGGCACGAACGTAGTGGCAGAAGTACGCCGAGTGAGCTGAAGGCAACGCGGCTAGGCGCTAACCGGGACGCTCGGTTCAGCGCCGCATCTTGAGCCATTTTTAAATAATCTACGACCTGTTTGAACGAAAAAACCATGCGCACGCCCACCGCTGTCCGTCACGCCGCAGCGCGTCACTTCGCGAAAGTCATCGAGTATGCAGTGAACGAAGAGGCCGTCGCCGCTGCGCGCGAAGACGAAGCGCTGGGCATGCGACTCGTTGATGCCTTGCTGCAGACGCCCGCAGACGGACTATTCCCGCTGAACGAATACCTGCCATCGGGCCTGACTGGGGTCGACGCGTTTGCGCAGGCCATGCGCGTTCTTCCATTCTTAACGGGGTCGCTTCGGCTGGTCGAATGGGAGTTTGCCAACCCGGCGATTGGTGTCGTGCCATATGACATTGTGCGGAAGCTGCTTGACGGCGACACCGTGACGCACGACGGAGTCGAACTCACCGCGGCGAAGGTCTTCTTGCAGTATCGTCGTCGGCCACTCGACTGACCGAACTCTTGGTGCGGCCCAAGTGGCGAACTCGACTTCGCTGCCGCCAAGAGGCGGGAGACATCCCGTTCTCGACCGAGCTCTACCGCTTCGATTTTGAATCCGCCAATATGGCGGCGAGCCCGGAAATGGCATTCATCCTTCGCGCTGCCGGAACCGGCTTTGCCATCGTGGCGGACAAGCCGGCGTAGGCGGCGCAGGCCCGGAGTGTAGCAAGGAGCCCGGGACCTGTCTAAAACCCTTCTTTCACCGGCTCCATGAGGATGAAGGGGCGCCGTCGAATTGGGCCGGGCGCCGGACCAAACGTCTGGCCCGGCTTTGCGACGTGGACTGGGTTGAATGTCATTAGCCACGTAAGGCCTTGAGCGGAGTATTTCACCGTCTGGCCCAGCCAGAAGTTGACTGCATACGCCGCTACCAACGATGTACCTACTTCAGCAATGATGACCGGCGCTACGACGGTTGCGATTGCTGTCATAACGCGTTCGTTATTCAGCGAAAGTAGCTTGACTCCCGACGCTCCTACCCGCTGCTGAACTGCTGCTGCAATAACGGCCGTGCTTTTAACCTCGACGATGACGAGCCCTATAAGTCCTTGCGCATCTTCGGAAAACACGTAGGAGTCTGCGAAGGTAGAGTAAAGCGCCTCGAACGAGTCAGCGGCCGTCTCTTTCACCTCGAGAAAGTAGTTTGGAATTGGCAAGCCCTGGTGCTCCGTGTCGTCGGACGGAGCTGGCGCGGGAGGTCTCGGCGGTAGCGGAATAATAATGATGTTTGGCGGCCCAGACATACCCGGTGCACGACCAACGGAGTGAGAGCGATAGTCGAGCGCGGCGCTGCCCTGCGGTTGTGCAACCGCTGTCGTCGCGGCTATGCCAATCTGGATAGCCACGAAGAGGCTTATGAGAAACACGCGGGTAGCGGACATGTGCACCTCCAGTTGTTACTTACATACCAGGAAGCCGCGTTCACTGCGTCTTTAAAAATAGGCTAGCTAGACGATACTTGCTATGTTTTCCGGCCTTACTACGCGGCTGCTTAGCCTTACACAGCTTTCAATACGGCGCCGACTAAAATAAAAAAGCCACCGGGGTAATCCGGCGGCTTTTGTCATTGATTTCCAGTGGGGCTGCGGCCACGCTAAATGGCATGCAGCGATACCCGCATCTCGTTTGAGCGACTCTCGTTCGGCGCGCTTGCAATCACGAAGGACGGTTTTCGCACTGCTGTTTGGGTCATACCTGCATCAGGGGCACGAGATGGCACCACCCCTGGTGGACAAGTCCACATCGCAGCCCCGCTGGAAACCAAAGTTCGCATTAAAGGACGGGCCGGATTCGAACCGACGCGCGCCCGATTATTAGTCGGGTGCTCTGAGCGTTATCGGCCTCTGCTGCCTTGCCTCCCCTGGCCAGGGAGATTTGGGACAGCGTCTGACCGGCGCCCCGGCCCATGATGCTGCAGCATCTTGCGCCAACCACTGAGCTACCGCCCTTGAATGCGAACTGAAGAACTCAGTATAACGTCAAACCAACTAAAGTCAAGTGGAGCCGCCTCTGGGGCGGTTAACGTTGCCGGCCTGCGTGAGCAAGTCGATTGGATTTTGGAAGCCGCCTCTCGACGGGACATCATGTCTTGCAGAAAAGGCCGCCAAATGAGGCGGCCTTGAGTCATGCAGCGAGCGGCAGGTTCAGAAATCCGGCGAGAACCCATTCGAGAGCCTCGCGGTCCGCCAGATAGCAATCAAGCCAGTCGACCTGCGCACGCAGTCCGGCGGCGGTCAGCGTCTTCGTTTCAACTGCGAAAGACGCAGCCAAGATGCCGCGCGCGGTTTCGTCGGCGGCGTTGGCCATCACGGCCGCATGCTTGTCGAGAATAAGCGCGTGAATGGCGTCTTCCAGGTCGTGCGGCGTGATTTCGCGAGCTTCGAGCGCGCGAACCAAAGCTTCGTTTGTCGTCATGATGTGTCCTCGTGGTTTGACATTCCGTATAGCGCTGCGGTTGGCGCTGGAATGGAAAAGCCCCGCGCAAAAGGCGGGGCTTCATGTGTCTGGTGGCGCCGTACGGGGCTCGAACCCGTGACCCAAGGATTTAGAGTCCTTTGCTCTACCAGCTGAGCTAACGGCCCATCGAAAAACTGCTTGAACATTCGCCGTTCAATCTGAATGACAGTATATCAACAAATAGAGCGGACTGCAACGATTAGTCGACGAAATAGTGTCGGGTTATTCGGTGCCGCGGAAGGCGACGGATGCACAATTTGCTGGTGTCCGTGGCGAACATCCCATAGCGCGGGAAGGCTTGCGATGTTCGCATCGAGCTGCGCGTACACCGCGCGCGACTCGTACGTTCCCATCCGGTTGATGACCTGCCAGGTGACTTCGCCTGGAACCATCGGCTCTGTGTGGTTGACGGGAACCGCGATTTGCCCGGCCAGCCCAGGGAACACTTGCCTCACGTCGTCGACATTCGATTCAGTCACCAGCCGGTAGCCGGCGATATAGTCCCAGTCGACGCCGGTCAGCGCGGGCACCTCAGAGCTCATGCGCATCAGTTGCGCGAGGTCTCGCATCCAGAGCGACGCCGGGTAGTAGGTGGCCAACACCATCTCGAGCGGGCTCTGCGCACAAAACGACAGAACATCGCGCCACCGCGACTCGACGCTCACGAACTCGAACGGGCTCATGTTGAACATGACCACCGTGTCGGCGTCCAGCGCCTTGAGCTGCTGGAGCAGCGCCTCCGCATCCTCACGGCCGGCCGTCGTCGTGCGAAAGCCAGGATGGCCCGCCAAACCGTCGCGGTAGCCGGGCAGCCCGTCGCCGGTGCCGATGGCTTCGTGAGTATTCAACGGGTCTGTGATGGCCAACACCGTTTTTCCAGCCTGCAGATGGTTGCGCGCCATCTGCAGCCATACAAGGCCGGACATGCCGTCATCGGCCATAAGCAACAGCGATTTCATCAATACTGGCGCGCCGTGATGGCAATCTGACGGCCGGAACCGAATGCACGAGCACGCAGGCGGATGATGGGCGGCGCCTGGCGACGCTTGTATTCGCTGCGCGCGATGAGGTATTTCACCTTCTCAATCACGGCAGCACCGTCCTCGCTGTCCTTCAGGTTCATGTAGGTGTCGAGCGCCGGGATAGCTTCATCGCGGTCAAGCAGGTCACCCTCGATGAGCAGCTTGAGGATGTCGTCGAGCACCTCATAAGGCGGCAGGGAGTCGGTGTCCTTCTGGTCCGGCGCAAGCTCGGCCGACGGCGCCTTGTCGATGATGGCCTGCGGAATCAGCACGCGGCCCGCAGTTCGATTGATGTGGCGAGAGAGCGAGAAGACCTCTGTCTTATAGAGGTCACCAATCAGGTTAAGTCCCCCGCACGAATCCCCGTAAATCGAAAAGTATCCGCAACAAAGTTCACTCTTGTTGCCCGTAGTCAACAACAGGTTTCCATGTTGATTCGAGTACGTCATAAGCAACGTGCCGCGAATACGTGCCTGGAGATTTTCCAACGCCAGGCCGCGCGGTTGCTCGCCAAGGCTGCTGCTCAGCATCGAGGTCGAGAATTCCGTGACGATGTGCTTGATGGGCAGGTGGTGGAGCGTTACGCCCAGGTTCGAACACAAGACTTCAGAGTCGGATACGCTGCCTTCGCTCGAGTAGACCGATGGCATGGTGATAGCCACGACGTTCTCCGCGCCCAGCGCTTCGACTGCAAGCGCGATGGTCAGTGCCGAGTCGATGCCGCCAGACGAGCCGACGAGCACCTTCTCGAATCCGCAGCGACGCGCGTAATCGCGCAGGCCGAGCACGATTTGCTGGCGATAGAATTCCATTGCCGGCAGGCCGGCTTCTTCCACGGCTGCGAGCTCATCACCGTCTCGGTCGCCGAACCTCTGGCTGCCGACCTCAAAAGTTAGTGTCGGGGTATCCGCCTTGAAGCGCTCAGCTTCGAACACGATGCGACCGCTTGAATCGACAGCGAATGACGCGCCGTCGAACACTAGCTCGTCATGGGCGCCGACTTGCGCAACATAGAGCAGCGGGAGCCCGTGGTGCGCGCAGGCTTTAGAGAACACGGCGTGACGTTGTTGTCGCTTTCCCTTGTGGCTCGGGCTTGCGTTGATGGAGATGACCAGGTCCGGGGAGGCGTCGGCGAGACGCTTGAATGGATTCACGTCGTAATCGTGGCCCTCGTCGTTCCAGCCATCCTCGCAGATGAGGAAGCCCACGCGCGCACCGTCGATGCGGGTGACCTTCGCTTCGTCGGGGCCGGGCTCGAACCACCGGCGCTCCTGAAACACAGAGTAACTCGGCAATAGCTGCTTGAACTGCGTGTGCACGACGTCACCATCAAGCAAAACCTGCAGCGCGTTGAAGTAGGGACGGCCACCCTTTTCTTTGCGTCGAATTGGTAATCCAACAACCCAGTACAGGTGCGGTGTCGCACGAGTCGCTTCATAGAGCGCTTCAGTTTGCTGAGCCAGCCGACGTGCAAAAAGCTGGTCGTCCAGGAGGTCGCCTGGGCTGTAGCCCGTCAACGAAAGCTCGGGAAATACAACAATATCGGCGCCGTCGGCTTGCGCCTTGAGCGCCGCATCGCGCATGAGCGCGATGTTGCCGGGCATGTCCCCGACCGTGGGGTTGATTTGACCCAGTGTGACTTTGAGAGACGGATTCATTCTTCGAATTTTGGTACAGGGAGGCGGATGGATGATGCGCTCAGCGGGCCGCCTGCGTGGGCAGGGCGCTCGATGTGCTCAGCGGAGTAAAAGACAGGACGGAGATGCCGAAGGCATTTTTGTGTTCGACGATGCGAGCCTTTGTACCGACCTTGAGCGGAATCGTGTCGTCGGTGCACACCCAGGACTCGTAACCTGCCGAGTTGTCGAAGTAGTACGCAGTCAGGCAGTCCGGCTCCTCGTCGTTCTGGCTGACCGACGTAATCGCCACTGTGAGTTCGGTGCGCGGCGCTGGATGGCTGAGGTTGAGCGTCTGCCAGCCTGCGAAAATCGTGAGCGACGAGAAAAAGCAGACAGCAAAGCCGAGGAACAGCAACGGCATCACGTCGTCCATCACACGGACGTCGGCTTTTTTCGCCTGTCGCTCCTTCGTCGCCGCAACGCGGCCGCCGATGACGAGAGCGGTGATGAGGAATGCAGCAACCCACGCAACCCATCGCCAGTTGAACGACCTGCCTACCGAACCCAACATTGGTGTGAAGGCGGCTGCGGGCGGCACGGACCACGGCGAGGCCAGCAGGACGTACGCGCCGATGACCACGGCAGCGAGCGTCGCACGTCCGGTCCATTTGAGACTGCGCCGGATGCGTGATGCTGTCTGGCTGTCGAGATTATTCAGCATGGTTTGCGCGCTCCTCACATATTCACGTGCGCAATCCAGCCGCCGAGCAGCCCCAGCGCCGGGATAAGCGTCACGCAGACGAAGGAATGCCACAGCCGCTTGCCAGCATTTTCCGGGCTGTCATCACGGTCCATGCCGCGCGAGCCGAGAAATACGCCGAACAGTGCCGAGAGACCCGAGGCCTGCCAGAAATTGATGTGCTGCGTGCCCAGCGGAACCATGAACCAGTTCCAGAGCTTGGCTTCGACGAAGCCGCCCCAGAAGACGCCAATGGCCCACAGCGGAACGATTGCCAGGACATAGCCCCAGTGATGCTTTTTCATATACGCGTTACTTGGTTGGTTGTTTTTGAGTGCCTGAGTGCTTCCGCACGAGCCGCAGGTGTCGAACGGTCTGAACGGGTTGCATGTGTGGCTCATCGGCGGTGGAAACTGGGTGAGCGCACGACGTGGTGCCGTAGGCATCAGTTGGCGGGAGGCCATTCGCCAGATGCGGCATCGCTTCTTCGAGGGTGTGATTGCGGAACCCGGAGAGTTGGACCGTGTAGAACTCCGACGCCGGCCGCACGCGCATGCTGACCCGGTCACCGGGCTGCGTCAGCCCTGCCGGATAGCTGCAAATCTGGTCATCGCGGAGGATGACGTAGGGCTTGGCGTGGCCCTCGAGCGACAAGACGAGGCCGCTCACTTTGCCCGGGCCGTACCAGGGACCCACACGAGTCACGACACCTTCCACGTCATGGGACGGCGCACGACCTAACAGTCCGGGCATTGGAGAACCTCAAAATGAAACAGTTGAAGTGTAGTATAACAGGAAACGAGCATTCCGCAAGTTATGCCCAATCTAGCCCATATTCATCGCTATACGGTCATGCAGGGATTTCCTGTCTTTACGAGGACACACATCATGGGTTGGCTGGTTTTTTCGGAATACAAGACGCGCGAAGACATGGTCGGTCACATCCGTCGTTCGCTTACCTACAATGGTCAGGTCGTCAAACAGTCCAGCGCAGTCGGGAACACCTTCTGGGCTTTAGTGGAGTTGCCGGACGGCCGCGGTGCGGTGGTCGCGCGTTACCTGCTTCAAGGCAGCCAGCCGCAGTCTCCGGGCTGGGGCTATAAAGGCTTGCCTCACCGCGAAGGTCTCGACTGTCCGGTCGCCTATCTGCGAAAGCTTCCGGCCACGACGGATGAAGACGAGCTCGAATGGCGCGACGCTGTACGTGCGTACCACGCCGGCAAGGTGGCGCTGAAAACGCAGCGGGCAAGTCTGACGCCGGGCCGCGAGCTGACGTACAACGAAAAGCGGTACCGGCTCATTGAATCGCTGCGCGGACGAGGCTGGAGTGTGCTCTGTCTGGCCGATGACAAGGTGTACCGGATGTCGGTCAAGCAGCTGAATCAGGCGCTGCTCGTGCTGAAGGAGAAAGACGAGCAGGAGCAACAGGCACAACCGCACGAGGAGCCGGTGCAGGAACCGCACCAGGCACAGTTGCTGTAACAAAACCCGCGTCAGATTCCCAAATTTTCTTATCGAAGGCACTATCAAGGAGAGCTGTATGAGCGCACAAGACCGTCGTGAATTCAAAGACTATCTTCGTAATTGCACGAATAACCAGGTCCAGGGCGTACTGGATAAGGAAAAGTCCGCAGGTCGGGCTGACTACGCCGAGCTGGCTGAATATGAGCTGGAACGGCGAGGCCTCGCCTGAACAGGATTTCGACGCTTCTCAAACCCCGTCTTCTGACGGGGTTTTTCATTGCTGCGCGCGCTGTGCAATGTTACGCCGCGCGGGCGAACCAGGCTGCCGTGCGGCGCAGACCTTCCTCGAGGCTGACTACGGGCTTGTAACCGAGCTGCTCCACCGCGGCACTGATGTCGAGCGTCATGTCGTACGCCATGCCGCCAACAATATGCTGCGTGAGTACGGGTTCGCGGCCGAGCAGCGCCGCGACGCGCTCCGAGACGAAAGCGGCGGCGCGCAGAATCGGATATGGCACATTGAGAATCCGGACCTTCTTGCCCATCGCCGCGAGGAACTGGCCGATAGCGTCGCGAAGCTGAACGGCTTTGGCATTGGAAATGTTGAACACACTTCCCGATTCGACCAGCGCGTTACTCGCGAGCACCATGGCTTCGACGACGTTCTCGACGTACACCATATCGACATCCGCCGTTCCACCACTCGGCAGCACGAGGCGGCCGCCGGTGCGCTCGAGCAGTTCGAGCACGCGCGGGAAAAGGACCTGGTCATGCGGTCCGAAAATCAGCCGCGGCCGGAGCACCACGAGCTGCGTGTACGGGTAGCTGCGCGCGAGCGCCTGCAAGCGGTCTTCCCCGAGTGCCTTGCTTTCAGCGTAGTGGCTCGCGAAATGGCTTGCCCGATGGCTCTCCGGGATGTCGTGCCTGTCGGTGAAGTCGAAATACAGTGCCGGCGAGGAGATGTGGACGAAGCGGCGCACGCCCGCTCGCACTGCAGCCTCGAAAAGGCGCGCAGGCATGTTGACGTTCGTCTCGATAAAGGCGTCACGGGCGCCCCAGGGGCTCGCGAGTGCGGCGCAATGCCAGACGACGTCATGCCGGTCCATCAGGTCGACCAGAACGCGCTGAGGCGCCGTAGCAAGGTCCGCCTGATAGGTGCGCACACCGATGGCATCCAGGGCGCGCAGAGCGTCTCCACGCCGGCCTGTGGCCGTCACGCGCCATCCTTCGGCCAGTGCCCGAGACACGGCGTTCTGCCCTAACCCTCCAGTCGCACCCGTAATTAGTACGCGAGTCACCGGAACTCCGCGGCGGCGTGCAGGACCGCTTCGGCCTTGTCGGCATCGAACTGATTGTCGGAACGGATTCCGCTTTCCATGTCTATCCAGCAGGGTCGGCCGAGAATCGCAATGTCCTGAAGTACGGTGGTAATGTTCTCGGGACCAATCCCACCAGCGTATCCGACAAAGAACTCGTCCAGGCGTTCCGGATGGCTCCATTTCTGCGGCGCTAGGCCCGTGCCGCGAGAGGCGTCCATCAGGATGTGCACGCGCTCACGGTCGGTCTCCGGCGTGGCAAGCGCGAACCGCTCGATGAGCGCGGCACTCTGCGGGTGGTACTGCAGGATGATTTCGGGTCCGAGCGCGAGCGCGCGAGCATACACATCGAGCACCTGCTCGTCAGAGAAGTCGGGCTTTCGCGCGTTGATGTTCAATTGCAGCCGCGGCGCTTCAAGGATGTCCGCAGGCAACGTTCCCTGAAGCAACTGCTCGAATGCGAGTGCGCCGCACAGATGGACCGCGCTGTAGTCGGCCAGACGAGCGAAGAAAGCCTCGCGCCATGCTCGTTGCGGGTTGCGTGGCGCCCCTTCGTTATGCGGGACGTAAAGCAGTGCCCATTCCACGCGCGGGTATCGGGCGGTCAAATCAATCAGCCTGGACAGCTCGGTGCGGTCGTCGGCGCCCGTAAGCGAGACACGCTCGATGAGGTGGTTCATGGGTATGCTTTTCTTAATGACAAGCATAGTATATCATAAAACGCAACAAATGCAGTTATGGCATATTTCACCTGCAATTTTCGAGGGCTGCTTCTTGGGTATGCGCGTCAAGATGAAACAGCCACCCGAAGAGGTGGCTGTGAGAGAGAAACCGCGTGGATTTTATTGGACCGACAGCGCGCGAATCTTCTGCGCGGCATCGAGACCGCCACCCGTGTAATTGTGCTCCTGAGCGATGCCGGCCGCCTTCTCCAGCAGCATGAGTGCTGGCAGCACCGGTTGCGAGCCCATCGCCGTCATGGCTGCGTCTGCGATTTCAGCCACGCGCGCCGGGTCGGATGCGACCTGAACGAAATCGTTCTCGCTCATCGTGCCATAACCCCATGCCGACCAGGTTCGCGTGCAATCGTAGGCGTCGCCAAGCGCCCCTTCGACGGCCGTGCAGACCTGCTCACGCAGCTCGGCGTTCAGCGCCTGAGCAATCTCCGGGGAGTCGATTGCCTGCGGCGCAATGCCATCCAGCAGCGCGCCGAGTTCCCACAGCTGCAGTTGCTCCAGCGTGCGATACGGACCATGCCAGTGAAGCGCATAGCCGCCGTTCTGGACGGTACCGTCTTCGTCGACCTGAACCGTCCACTCGCCGTCTCCGTGCGTGCGGCAGAAACCAATCGGTTTCTCCTTCACTGCTTCGAGAATGGCGGCGCGCATGCCTGCAGAAATAGCTTGAATCATCAGCATTGAAATCATGATTTTCCTCTGTGTTGTTTTGAAAATTTGAACTCAGGCGGGGACCGCGTCCCAGTAGTCAGCGACGGTGGTGCGGATGGTGCCGGCCGGCGTGAACCAGTCCAGGATGAACCAGTCGTTGCCGGTGACGTTGCTCAGCATCGCGGCGTTCAGGTCGACCCAGACGACCGAATAGACCTTGCCCGAGATGGCGCTTCGCACCTGCTTGCCCTGCTGAAAGATGGATTCGAGCTTGTCGTGGCGTGCGGCTTCGCGGGCAAAATACTCGCGAACGCGACGGATGAACTTGAACATGTGCCTTCTCCAATAAATGTTGTCCTGCCTTCGTATAGCGCTTGGGGCAAGTGGTCGGAAAAGACAAAGCCCGCACAATGCTGGCTGGTTTGCGATGTCACATGCGAGGCATGGTGCCGAAGAGCAGGCAACGCATGCTGATGGTGCCGCCCTGAAAGCCGGAAAACAGCGTCATCGGCCCGCCGTCGGTGTAGGCGGCGCCAAGCGCGTACATCAGCGGCCAGTAATGGTCGGCCGTGGGCATCGCGTCCTGCGCGTACGGGAGGCTGCTGAGCGCGGCCAGGCGCCGGTCATCGCGCCGGGCGAGCAGCGCTGCGACCATGTCGTCGAAGCGCTGTGCCCAGCCCTGACTGGCCACCTGGTCATCGGGCAACCGGTCATCGGTCTGGCGCAGGTTGTGGACGATGTTGCCGCTACCGATGATGAGCACGCCCTCGTCGCGCAACGACGACAGCGCCTTGCCTAGCAGCCAGTGGTATGGCCCGAGCTGCATCATGTCGATGGAAATCTGAATCACCGGAACGTTCGCCATTGGGTACATGTGCTTGAGCACCGTCCACGCGCCGTGGTCGTAACCGCGGCTGTCGAGCTTTGCAGCGTCGCCGAGCAGGTCACGCGCCCTGGCTGCCAGCTCCGGCGCGCCTGGTGCCGGGTACTGCATGTTGTCGAGCTCGTCGGGAAATCCGAGAAAATCGTGCAGCGTCTCCGGATGCTCGTCGGATTGGACCGCGGTAATCCAGTCCGTCTGCCAGTGCGCGGAGATGACCAGGATGGCGCGCGGCTTGGGCAGTCGCTGGCCGAGCATGTTCAGCACGCGCGTGTAGTCGTTGTTCTTCAGCGCGTTCATGGGCGAGCCGTGCCCGATGAAGAGCACCGGCATGCGCTTGGGCTTTTGCGCAGCCAGCGCGTGCGGCGCCAAAGACAGCAGCGGGAGGATTTTCAGCAGCAGTCGACGGCCCGGGTCCATTTGAGATAGAGAGCGAGGATAGTCACCCGTATAGGCCGGATTTGCGGCATCACCAGGCCTTGAGAACCGGCGCAGGCTTGTCAAGACGAACACTTTTTGTTGGTGTCGCCATTACAACGAGCAGGTTGGCCATGTCTCTGGCGCACGGCACAATCGACCCACCTCAGCCAACGGAGATAAAAATGGGTCGCAAAACAGACAAGGATATTAGTCGGGTCGTGCAGCGGATTATCAAATACACGCTGGCGAGTGGGTTCCGCCCCGCGCGAGACCGCTACATGCATTCGTATCCCCTGCTCGTGGCTGAGGCATCGGGCGTGACGCAGCGCGGCCAGTGGAACGGGGCCAAGATTGTCAATTTCATCCAGCGTCTGTTCGATTCGCCGTGGATGCAGCGCGCGTTCAAGTGCGACATCGACAGTGATGTTGCAGAAAAGCTTGCGCACGCGCTGAACCATCGGGCCACCTCCGAAGAGCTTGAAAAACTCGCGGAATCGCTGGTCAACAACTCGCTGGTTGGCGGGTCCAAGTTTCTGCATTTCTGTGACCCTGCCCGTTTTCCGATTACGGACCGTTTCCTTCGCATGGTGACGGGCACGCCTTGGCACGTCACGGTGCAGGCGGACTACTATCGGGATTACCGGCTCGCCGTCGCGGCCGTTGACGACGAACACGCCCAGCTCGCAATGACGTGGGCCGAGGAGGTCTTCGGGTATGCGGTCACACGCGTGCGCGCCATCGAAGCCCTGGTGTTCTACTACGCGAAGGCGACGTCTCGGGGACTCATCGGCCGCATGGCGGTCTAAAAAAAGCACAATGCCCCTGCAGGAGGGGCACTGTGCGGTTTCGGTAGGCCCATCAGGCGAAGTCCGTCCGAAGGTGCAGCGGAGAGTTCTTCGGCAGGCAATTGCGCAGGAACTCCATCTGGTCCGACTGGATGTTTCTGCCCGCCAGGATTAGCGCTTCAGCGTGGTTCGGAACGTATGGCACGTAAAGCAGCTTCCAGCCGATTTCCTCAAGCAGCTTGCAGTCCTTGAGGTTGTTGCATCGCTTGCATGCAGTCGCGCAATTCGTCCAACTATCAGGACCGCCGCGCGACACGGGAACAATGTGTTCACGCGTGAGACTCGAGCGTGCGAAGCGCTTTCCGCAGTAGCAGCAGATGTGGTCGTCACGCTGAAACAGATTCTGGTTCGTCAGCGAAATGCGGCCGTCATACACTTCATTTGCGAGTGCAATGATGTTCGGAACCAGCACGACGGATTCTTCACCCGTTCGCCGGCAGGTGCCCCCGCGGTACGGCTTTTCATCACCCAGAGACCAGGCGATGAGGCCTTTAACCTTGTAGACGAGCGCTTCTTCCCAGCTGGACCACCGGCTTGGCCGGCCGCCCACGTCCAGCGTCAGAACTTGATGCATGACAGCAACCTCATAAGGAGCGTAGCAGCGGCAGCTCGCTCCTTCGAGACCGCTGCTTCTACAGAAGGGGAAGTTCCCCGGTAATGCGGTCGACCTTCTCTGTCAGAGCGGGCCCAACCGCGACTGCGGTGAGAGTCGGGACGTTGTGAAACTCGGTCAGTCCAGAATCCTCAATAAGTGCGCATGGCAGTCCTGCTGCCTTCGCGTGGTCGTACACGTCACGCAACGCGGAATCGCTCTCGACATAGACGACGGCCTTTGCAAACAGACCGAGCAGCCAGGGACCGATGTTCTCGTCGAGCGGAATGCGCAACTCGTTGCCGACGATGTAGCCCTGGTCGAAGACTGCCTTCTCTGATGCGTGACAGCCCTGCGCGACGAACTTCCCTTTACGCATGCCTAGGTCCTTGCGAATGACGATGACCTGTTTATGCGTGCGCTCGGCGTGATGCACGATGTCTGCGAAGTTCATGAAATCCACGATGTGTGTCCTTTGGTGCCTATTAGCCCTGGGTACCCTGCAACGCCGCGATGCGGTCGTTGATGGTCGGGTGGCTGGCGAAGAGCGCCGATACCCGCTTGCCTGCGATACCGAATGCCGCGAGGCTCTTCGGCAGTGCGTTCTCTCCGTGGCCACCCAGTGCCTTGAGCGCCGAAATCATTGCGTCCGGTCGACCCAGCAGCGCCGCCGAACCTGCGTCCGCGCGGTACTCGCGATGGCGCGAATAAGCGGCGACAATCATCGACGCCACCAGGCCAAATACGAGGTCCAGCACGAGCACGGAAAGCGTGAAGACAATGCTCGATTCGTCCTTGTCGTTCTTGAGAAACGCGCGGTCGATGAGATGACCGATGACACGCGAGAGGAACATGACAAAGGTGTTGAGCACGCCCTGCAGCAGCGTGAGCGTCACCATGTCGCCGTTTGCCACGTGAGCAATCTCGTGTGCCAGCACCGCTTCCACCTGTCTGCGGTCCATCGTGCGCAGCAGGCCCGTCGACACCGCGACCAGCGAGCGGTTACGCGTGGCGCCCGTCGCGAACGCATTCGCCTCGCCCTCGTAGACGGCAACCTGCGGCATGCCGACGCCGGCTTTCTCAGCAAGCGCGCTCACGGTGGCAATGAGCCACGCCTCCATCGAACCTTCATTTCCGCTGATGACCTTCGCGCGCGTGCTCCACTTCGCAACCGGCCGGCTGATGAGCAGCGAGATGAACGCGCCGCCGAAGCCGAACACGAAGCAGAAAGCGAGCAAGGTTCCGAGTTGCAACCCGGAACCGGCGAGATAGCGGTTCGCGCCGAGCAGGCTCGCCACCGTGCCCAGGACGAGCACGACGGCAAGATTGGTCAGGATGAGCAGCGCAATGCGTTTCATGGTTTCGGGTTCCGTTCTGAACAGAAAGTTAACTGATTGCCGTCCGCGGGACATCTCCCGAGTCTGGACGCACCAACTAGCAGTGTAGTCAGTATAGCGAAAAACGCCGTTTGTGGCATCGGTTTGGTTTGCAGTTAACTTCGCTTCGAGCCGTATCCGCAAAGTCCACATAACAAAAAGCCCGGCTCGGCCGGGCTTTCCTGTGTCACTCAGAAGCGCGCGATGTTACTTGGCGGCTGCATCCGATTGACGGGGCCAGCCCAGGTGTTGCGCGAGCACTGCCGCCGGCATCCCGCCCGCATTCGAATACACCTGCTTCGTCTGTTCGTTCACGCCGACAATGAACGGCACGCCCGTTGCACCGAAACTCGCGAGCAAGCGAGTGTTCTGCTCGATGATGGCCTTGCCCTTCGGGTCCGTTGCCGCGTCGGGAGCGTCCATGCCGCCCAGATGCGCCGCCAGCTTTTCCTCGTGGCTGTTCATCGTGTCGACTGGCTTGGCCGACTTCAGGATGGCGAGACCCTGATTGGTGCTGAAGTCGTTGAGCACGCCGACAGGAACCCACGTGAAGCGCGCCTCCTGCGATAAGGCCTTCGCTTCCTTCCAGAATTCGCCGCAGTGCGGGCATTGCGGGTCGAAGAACACGTAGACCTGGCGTGTGCTCGTCAGGTTGCCCGTGTCGAAGCCGCGTGCAAACTTGCGCGCCGCATCGAGGCTCGGCGCCTGCAGCGCAGGAATGTCGCTCGACTGGATAGCGGCCTGGCCGGGGCGGCCCGTGTCTGCGTTGGACTGGTTGCACGCGACGAGCGCGAACGGGATAGCGGCGACGAGAAGTGCGCGGGAAATACGGTTCATTGCGATGACTCTTCAGGTTGTAAGCGTGAGCAGGCGGAAAACGACCTGCACCGGAGCTTATAGTATATCAAAGAAACGACAATCAGCAACTTTCGTTGGCGCTCAACCGGAGTGCTAATCCGGGCGTGTCCACGGTCCATGGACTGTGGACACTGAAATTTCGATGAAACTGAAAAGTCAAGACTTTTTCATCAGAAAGACGGCGGCGCGGGTCGTGTCGGCAATATCAAGCCCCGCCGCCAGACGTTCTTCAAGCGTAGCCGGGCGAATCTGATGGCGCGACTCAATGCCAAAGCCGCTCACGGGGGTTTCGCTCAGGACCATGCGGAACGGGTTGCGACTGCAGAGGTAACCGAAGCTGGAAATGTAAAAGTCGCCAGCTTCAATCGGAACCGCGACGACGTACCCGCCGTCGACGCTCGCGACGTGTCCCGCGCAGATGAGCCCTTGCGTCACGCGAGCAATGAGGTCGTTGGCGTGCTGACTGCGGTCTATCATCGCACCGCGCACACCGTCGCTTACTGGGTAAAGCGCCCAGGCACCCTGCCCGTCGTCTTCCCGCTGCAGCACAAAGACTTCGCGGCTATCGAGCTCGATGGAGATGCGAGTTGGCAGCCTCGAGACGCGATAGGTCATTTTGCCGAGCCTCCCTGAATCTTGTTTTGCCTGTGCGTCGCTTCCATGGCCCACATGATGACGTTCTCGGTGGTGCCGCGTGGCGCGCCGGCCTTCACCAGCTTTTCCACGACGCCATCCGCGACGACGGCTTCATCCTGGATAGCCAGATTGAGTTTCATCGCCGTAATGCGCGAGAAGGTTTTCGGGTCAGCCTTGGCCCAGTTCAAGTGCCGAGCGGCCTTCTCGGCCATCGGGCCGTTGGCGGCGAGCCATGTGGCGCTCGCGGGGAGCGTCGACAGCCCGAATAGCAGGAAACCTTCAAGCAGGAGCGTGAGCATGCCGCGGAAAAGCCAGGTGCGCGTGCTGCGCGAATAGCCCGGCAGCGCGGCCACGAGCACGACGGCAAGCCAGCACGCCGGACTCGCCATGACGGGCATCAGCCAGTCGCCAGCCAGCAACCCTGTGTGGGCAACACGATGGAGCTCGTTCAATGACATGGCGGTCGTGGACATAGCAGTATTTCAAGAGGTAATTTCACGAAGTATACCGTAAAATAGCATTATAAGCTATACGCTTTTGACGCTCTGGGGTGCACACCGCAAGGTGCATGGAGAGTCATTCCGAAGGAAATCCAATCCCTGTTCTGACAATTTGCGCAGAGCACTGTTGGCAACGCACTCCCCCTACATATCCGGCTCTGCCAAACCTGAAAGGACACAATCATGAACGCAACGCGTATCAACGACGAAAAGACCATCAACGGCCGCGCTACCCGACTGCTGGCTCGTCATGCAGCAATGGGCTTCACGAAGGCCGGCAAGCCGATGGTCATCGACCAGGCGTTTGAGCTGGTCGCCGCAGAAGAAGGCTATCGAAACCAGCACGAGCTTCGGGCTGCTGCGCGCAAGCGCAACGGCACGGTTGACGTCGGCGGCAACCCGGGAATCGTCGACGCGCAGGCGAAGGCGAAGGCTGAGACCATCGGTGAGAACCAGTGGCATGATGCCTGCAACCGCATGGGCTGGGACGAGGACTCGCAAATCGTCCACCTCGAGGGGTTTCTCACTTCGAAAGGCCTGATGGCGGAGTTTGGCGCATACGCGCAGGAAGCCGCGGCTGAAGAAGGCTGCGGTATGGAAGCATGCAATCCGATGGTCGAATCGCTCGAAGCAGTAGGCTATTCCGTGCAGGATTCGGAGTTCGGCAAGCCGTACTGGTCGCTCGACGAGGAGGATGAGGCCTCGACGGACTTCCGTAACGAGAGCGCGGCATGGGACGATGCATTGAACCATGCTGTCGGCCGTGTACTGGCGACTACGGGCATGACGCGTTCGAGCTGGGATGCGCTGTCTTTGCCGGAGCGCATGATGGCTATCGAAAAGCATCTTGGAAATTCGGGCGAAGCAGCGATGTACGCTGCGGCAAACGAAGCGTACGAGAACTACAACTTCGGCGACCACTTGACTGTGGCGGGCGACGACGGCTGGTTGAATTCAGCCACAGGCATTCTGTCGCGCACGGTTTTTGTCGCAGATGACCGGCATCCCGATGCGGACACTGTTCGCTACCGGTTCGCAGTGGAAGTGGTCAGCGGTAAGGTGGTCAGCACGAACGTGACCAAGCTCTAATCAGGCGCATCAGACAAGGCCACCTCGGCGGGCTGATGTAGCCAGTAACTCAAGCCCAGGACTCGTTCCTGGGCTTTTTTCAAGCCCTTTTCAGCCGGGGTGCCGGTTCCTCATCCTTGCGTGAACGACGTGCAGGCGCGTCCTGCAACGTCAGGGCATAGTCTCGCACCGCGGCGGCCGCCACGGAGGCTTGCCGCTCGGTGAGCCGCTCTACCAGCATTTCGAGGAAAAACAGCAGATACTGCCGACCGTGGTGCTTCTCGAACTCCCGGACCGTTTCCAGGATGGCGGCGTTGCGCGAGTCCACCGAGATGGTGCTGAAAATGATGGAGCTGCCACGCGCCACGTCCACGGAAAACGTCCCTCGAAAGCGAGCCGTGTCGCCGGGCTTGGGAATCTTCAAACGCTCGAGGGACATGCAATCTCCGAATCAGGCGCGGGGACGAATGGCAAAAAACGATGTCAGGCCAATTCGGTAAACCGCTGGCTCATTATATCGAAAATTGCACCGAAACCTTGGTTATCGGCCGACCGCGAGACGTTCTTTAGACCACGCGCTGAGCTGTTACATAGTTCGCAAAGCGCTGTCGAAATGGTCACGATTTTTTGCTTCACTTCCAGTTTGTGGGTATATTACGGCCGGTATCTCCACCCGACACGTTGTTCCCCAAGATGTCTCCTCAGCAGTCCACCGACACCAACGCCGCCACTCGCCTGGCCGCACACCGCATGTTTGCGGAGCTTGCCGCGGATGTGGCTTTTGTCGTGACCGAGGCGGGCATAATCGAGCATGCGAATGTCGGCGCAAAGACGCGGCTCGATGGCGCGAAGGCGCAGCTCATCGGGCAGGACGTGTCCACCTTTGTCGATGCAGGTAGTCACGCGAGTCTCGCCGAAGCCATGCAGCAGGCTTTTGCGGGTTTGCCGTCTGAAACCCTGATAGGCCTCCACGCGAGCGACGGCGAACTGGTGCCCCTGCAGACGAAAATCTTCCTGGACGCCGAATCGCAGAAGCTGTGGCTCGTCGCGTTCGACCTGTCGAAAACGGACCCGTTGACAAAGCTTACGCTGGCCTACCAGGCTGACCGCGCATCTGCCCTGGAGCGCGCGCTTCGCGCCGGCGAATTTGTCGTGCACTATCAGCCAATAGTGTTGCGCGACGGCAGCATCCACGGTTGCGAAGCCCTGACGCGCTGGCGCCGGCCAGACGGCGCGATTATCCCGCCTCTGGAGTTCATCCCGCTTGCCGAGCGAACGGGCTTCATTGTTGAGCTCGGCGAATATGTGCTGCGTGAAGCGTTACAGCAGCTCACCCGGTTCGAATCGGCGGGGCTTGGCGGCCTCTATATGAGCGTCAATGTCAGTCCCCGGCAGCTCGAGCATCCTGATTTTGAGGCAATGCTTGCCAGCACACTGGCGGATGCTGGCGTGGCGCCTAACCGGCTTGCGCTCGAGGTGACAGAAGGCGTGTCGGTTGTCGACCCCGTGCTTGCACGCACGCTGCTGAACCGCATCGCGGCAACCGGCGTGCATATCGCGCTCGATGACTACGGCACGGGCTATGCGGGCTTGTCATACCTGAAGAACTTTAACGTGTCTACTGTCAAGATTGACAGGTCATTTGTCGAGGAACTGGAAGACGACGACACGTCGGGCATTCTCATCAAGGCCTTCGTCGAACTGACGAAGAAGCTGGGTGTCAAGACGGTAGCGGAAGGCGTCGAAACGCCGATGCAGGCCCAGTATCTGCGCGCAATGAGCGTCGACCTGTTGCAAGGCTATCTGTTTGGCCGGCCCATGAAGGCCGATGAGTTGCTCGCCCGCTTCGGGCCGCGGCCGCTCAGGACATAGCTCGTGCAACCCTCGCTCGCGTCGGTGTGGCCGCGTGCCGCAAATCCATTGGCCATCACCATGGCCTGCCGGGTCGAAAACCGGCCCGCCACGCACAGGTCGAAGGCGCGCGCGTGGCTATCCGGGTTCGTGTGAATGTCTGCCTGGCTCATGTCTCTGCCCTCCATCCTCAGGCTGCTGCGCGCAATGCCCGCTCGGGTCGCCTGCGCACCGGTTGTGCCGCGGGTACCGCCTGCACTGGAGTCGGAATGACGGGCGCGGGCCACACGCGCTCGCGGACATCCTTTGCCGCGTCAGGCTCGCCACGTTCTTCGAGCCGCTCAGCCAGCAATGCGACATAGACCGGCAGGTCTTCCTTACCCCGCCAGTAGACGAAATCGTCGAGCGCCTCGCTGATTGCAGCCGCGCGCGTTGCGCTCGAGAGCGTGCTTACGATGACTGAACTCCCGCGGGCTATTTCGACGAAATAGGCGAGCCGGAATCGGAGCAGGTCAGTAGGTTTGGGACGTTTTACACTGCGGGGGCCCATACGGGGACTCCAAAGCGCTGGACGCGCGCCGCGCATCGCAGACAGATGCCGCGAACGCGGCGGAATTCGAGAGCTCACCATGACACTATAGCAAAATATTGCATAAATCTGTGTTGTTTTTACCGTGATGCATTGATAGTCGGCAAAAAGTGCAAATAGAGCTATACTAGGTCCCAAAATAGACCCGAGACAGCCATGACCATCGCCTCAAGCGCGCACTACGACGCCGCATTTTTTCCTGCCGCCGTGCTGCATGGCGCACATGGCGATGCTCAGCGAGACGGTGAGCTGCTCACATATTTCCAGCCGCTTGTTACCGTCGACGGAGAACTCGCGGGCTGCGAGGCGCTCGCGCGGTGGCGGCGGCCGGATGGTACCTTCGTGCCGCCGGCGGAACTCATTGCGGTAGCCGAGCGTACCGGCTTCATTCTGGCGCTCGGCGAGCTCATGTTGCGGGCGTCGCTTCATCAGCTGTCGCGCTTTGACGCCGCGGGCCTGGACGGCCTTTACATGAGCGTGAATGTGAGTCCGACCCAGCTGGAGCGCGGTGACTTCGAGGATATGCTGGCGGATGTGCTGACAGATACGGGCGTGGCGGCCGGCCGCCTGTCGCTCGAGGTGACGGAAGGCATTGCGGTCACCGACCTTGCGCGCGCGGCGGGGACGCTGCGGCGCATTGCCGACACGGGCGTGCGCATCTCGCTGGATGACTACGGCACCGGCTACTCAGGGATGACGTATCTGAAGATGTTCCCTGTCTCCACCGTCAAGCTCGACCAGTCCTTTGTGCGCGACATCGAGTCCGACCGGACTACGCGCGTTCTGGTCAATGCATTCATCCGGGTTGCCCACGAGCTGGGCCTGCGCACGATTGCCGAAGGAGTGGAGACCGCCGAACAGGCGCGCATCGTGAAAGAGCTGGGCTTTGACTACATCCAGGGTTATCTGTACGGCAAGCCCATGCCGGCTGATGAACTCATCGCGCGATTCGCGCCACCGTCGACGCTCGTGCACTGAGCGCATCAGTCATCGACCATAGGCTCCAGGTCGGCAGCCAACTGTTGGCCTGACTTCCAGGTTGCAAGCAACAATGGCTCATCCGCAAACATGATGGGCGGCTCCGTGACGCCCTCATGATAGTCGCTCATGCCGAGCGCATCGGTGTCGCTGAGCGCGGCCGCCATGTCGTCTTCAGCTTTTTCCGGGTCGGAGAGGCGCAGAATCTTGGCCAGCGCGAACGCGGCCCGCTCATCCAGGCCTCGCATGCGCCTGACCGGCTTTATCACGGGGGGCCGCGCCGGCGGCTCCCGCAGCACGCCGTAGTGTGCCATGGCAATGGTGACGCGTCGACGCAGTCCGGTTGCGGCATGCCGCAGCGTTTCCGCGGTACTGAAGTTGTCCCAGCCTGCCTCAAAGGAGGCTTCTGATTCGTTGGCCGCCGCCGTCGCCAGCAGCGCATCCCAAGTGTCGGGTGCATCGAATTCAGACACCCATCGTCCATTTTCAAAGCACTGCAGCACGGCCCCATTCGACGCCTGCAGCACGACGCGGCTTGGCGTGAACTGTCCGTCATACTCTTCGAAGTCGTCGGCCTCGTTTTCGTCTGCGGCGAACTGCTTCCACGCTCCTTCCGCCTTGGCTTGCGCCTGCGTCAGCGTGAGCATCTCCGGCATCTCCACGTGCCGGCAGGAGTCGACGTAGAAATATGCGAAGCCAGGGTGTTCATCGTACATGTCGCGGCAAGCGCGACCTTCAATAACGATACGGTCAACCAGCATTTGTCTTTCCCAGTGTTTCCGCCCAGCCACCCCAGGCGCTTTGCGGTATAGCGCCGCGCCGGAGCCGCGCTCAATGGACAGTCGACCCGAACGGCAGCGCCAGCTGCGTCCAGCGCGCGAGGTGCACGGTTACCGAGTCCTTGGTCAGCTCGTAATGCTCGACGCGGACGACGGGATTGGCGGTATCGCGCTTGAGTTTCTCCAGCGCAGTTTTGAGCATGCGGCGAAACTCCCGCAGCTCACAGGTCACCCCGGTGTAGCTGTAGAGGTCGGTGACCTTTAGCGGATACGGCTTGGAGTGCGTGCTGTAGAAACTGGCGAGCCAGGAAGCGAGGCCCGAATAGTCGGTCAGCGCGGGCTGCGGCACCGCACTCCAGTCCGCCGGGCCGAACAGGTTTGCCATCGACTCAAGTACGCGAAACGCGATGAGGTCGCTACCCAGAAGCCTGCAGTCTTCGACTTCCTTCCCGGCATAACCGTCATCGAACGCCACGTCGATGAGCCGCGGCAGCGGAATGTCCCGGCGGTTGATACGCACGCGCAGGTGCGCAGCGCTTAGCCGGATGAGGCTGTCCCGGATGGCCTTGTGGACCTTCACACAGTACGAGGTATCCAGGTCCTGGGCGAACATGTAGAACGATGACGTAACCCAGGCTTGCGGAGCATCGTCCGGGCTCAGTGGCCGGTCGTCCCGATAGTGGCTCAGACACGCCGCGAACACCCGCCGGTCGTAATCGCACAACGCCTGGCCGGTGAGCGTGAGCACGACGTCGCCCTGCGCGGCAATCGGCTCCTCGAACATGGGGCGCCTGGTATTGCTGGCTGAAAAGAGTGCCGAGCGCAGCAACGCATTAGGCAATGCGACGGCGGCGTCCTTCCATGACGGCAGAAAGACGTCCTTGCCGCGACGAACGGCGCGGCGCTGGCGGGCCGTGCGCACTTCGCTTGCGGACGCGTTCGCGGCGAGCTCTAGCACGGGCGTAGCGGCTTCGACTGACTTGCGGTGCTGCTGGCGGCGCGCGACTGCCTCGACGGTGTCGGCCGCGGCCTGCGCGAGAACGCGCGTCTCGCCATCCCCCGCCTGCTCGGCGACACGTCGGACGGCTTTCGCTTGCGCAGCGAGCGCGACCTGGGCGAAATCAACGCGAGGCATGAGCGGCCTCCGCGTGTGACGTGGTGGGCGGCTCGTTCACGTGGCTGATGTACGCCTCCATGAGCTCGCGCAGCACCACGGCGGCGGGCATGCCTTGCGACTTGCAGCTGGCATTGAACTGGTCGCGGAGGGTCTCCGGCAACCAGGCTTTGAGCTGGACGCTACCAGCTCGATGTCGGTCCGCGGATTTATTCTTGGGCATTACAGGCAATTCTTGATGTGGATACCCATAATATACCATAAAAAAGATATTTACGCCACTTCACCTCGCGAGGCAGCCCCGAAAATCGAGTTGGAAACCAGGCTGTATGAACGGTAACGGCCGTCCAGCCCAGCCATGCCGACTTGGCCTCCACCCACAGAATACTTGGCCCCCACCCACCGAGGACTGAGCCTCCACCCACCGCTAACTGAGCCTCCACCCACGCAATCTGGGTATCCACAAGCGAGAACCAGGCCGATTGCAGGCAGTTTTCGCAAATGCGGCCGCCGGTAATCATGTAATCGGTAATCTGCGTAACCCTGCTATCTGAAGGTGAGGTGACCCATACCATTGCGCGGTGTGTCAATTGGATGAAACGGCGCTCCTCGAGCTTTGTGTGCTGGCTGGTGTGCCGCCCGCCTGAGCTATTGGGCAACCAGGAAGATGTGTGTGTGAGGCGCTTTACCGGCGCAGTGGCGCCTCATGGCTGCTGTCTGCCTGCGCAAAAGCGGAATCGAGGATGCGCGCCCGCTTCTTGTCGTCGGCGTGCAGATAGACGGATGTCGTCGAAATCGAGGCGTGCCGGAGGTTGTCGCGCACCGTTGTCAGGTCGCCTCCCTTTTCGAGCACGTGCGTGGCGTGCGTATGCCGCATCCAGTGTGGGCTTGCGTGAGTGAGCTTCTGCGCGAGAGCAGGCATAAAGTCCTGGACCCTGGCAGCAATGTCGTGGAAGCAGCGGCGCATGATGGCCCATAGCCGGCCCGCGGTAATGGGCTTGAGCTGGTCTTCGCCAATTGGGCCGATGATAGGCGTTTCGGGCTTCCACCTGGGCTCGTACTCCGGTAGACCGCGTTCGAGCAGATAGCCGCGCAACGCTTCGTACGCGAGCCTAGGCACCGCTACCTTCCCCGTCTTTTTACCTTTGCCGACCACACGCAGCCAACGGTCCCCGTCTGCGTCTGTCCGGATGTCGCCGAGCCGGACGCCGACAAGCTCGCTGGCGCGCAGCCCGGTCATCAAACCAAAGTCCAGCATGAAGCGCACGCGATGCGCTGCATCGCTACTCCAGCCGCACGTCTGCTCGATAACGGTGGCCTCTGTTCTGAGCGCCTGCCACTCGGAAAACGAAAACCCGCGCGAGGTGTCGATGACCTGCTCGCGTGTGGCGCCACTGACCTTGATGCCTGCGAACGGGTTCGCGACGACGTATTGCTGCGAAATCAGCCACCGGTAAAGCGTGGCGAGGACCGTCAGCGAATAGGCGGCTGAGCGGGCCGAGAGACTTCCACTGAATGGCCGCCAATCAGGCGACTGTCGGCTGCATGCAGGACCAATCCATTTTGCGGCAGGCGTCGGGGCGCGAAGGAAGGCACGGTACGCAATCGCATCTTCGGTATTGAGCGACGAGAAGGCCTTGTTGCGCTCAACGATGGCCCAGAGAATCAGTCGTTCCGCCTCTTTCCGATACGCGCGCCGCGTCGCCGCGGACTCGTGCAGTTGCAACCACGCTTCGACCGCGGCCAGGTCGTTCGTTGCGCCGAGAAGGCATTGGCGCGTCGGCGCGCGATACAGGCCCTGTGAGCCGTCCAGGGCTTCCGGTACGGCGAGGGTTTCCCACGGGACGATTTCGCTGCGGCTGCGCGTGTTGACCAGCTCCGCCGCAGGCCGCGAAAGCGCCGGATATACAGCAAAGAAGGCTTCAACGCTCTTCGCGTTCGTTTCACCAAAGCCTGGAATAGCAACCCACCAGCGCCGGCGGCGCGCAACCCGCAACGCGAGCTCGGCCAAGGTGTTGATGTCGGCCTTGAGCAGCGCGCTCGCCGCGCGCGGCGTCAGCCAGGTCTCAGGCGAGTCGGCCAGCATCGGTACTGGGCGCGGGGCATTGCGCAGTACCTCGATGGCGCGCAGTACCTCCTTGCTCTTTTCAACACGTTCGTTTTCCGCGTGGTCGAGTAGCTTGACGATGTCCGCTTGATGCGCGGCGCGCGCGCATGTGAGGAGCTGACGCCGCACGCTGCTGATGACCGTTCGTGCAGAGGTGCCGCCCTCCAGCTGTTTGGGAAGGTACCGTTCTGCAGCGACCCGCGCCGACAGGCCCGAATACCATGCGCGCAGCGCGGCAATCTCGCCGACCCCCGGGAACTGCGGTGCATCGAATCCGGGTTTCGGGTCGTTTTGCTTTTTTTCTGAACTCAGGACGATTTTCGAAGACGCCACTTTCAGGTTTTGAGTTGCTATGGTGATAAGAAGAGTTATCACCATAGCAGGGATTTTTTCACGAGAACAGGGGTGTTCTTCGATTTTTGATGGCGACCAACCGACATCGCGGGCGCGTACGCCGGCTAGGCGCGACCTATACGAACCAGGTCCACAACGAGAGATGGCTATGACGCTGGCATCGAGGCACGTATCTGAATGCGTGCGCGCGCTTCGCACCGAGTACCTGACGGACGGGCTGGCACCGTCCTATTTCGAAATCAACAACGGTTTGTGCGAGGACTTCGCCGAGGAAGTCGTTCGGCGCCTGGGGGCTGAACACGGTGCTGTGCCCAGCCTGTTCAGCCTTGGCGGTGAGCAGCTCTGGAAAACGGACGACAGCGAGGACTGGGACGACGCCCTGCTGTCGGGTTACTGGCGAATCTCGCCACCGGAGCACTTCACATGGGCCATGCTCAACGAGGTAGGGTTTGGCGGCCACGTATGGGTCACCTTCGAGCGTCGGCACTATGACGCCGAATGCCCTGATGGCGTCGACAGCTTGTTCGAACTCCCGCTGTTCCGGCGATATATCGTCTGCTATCTGCGTGAGCGCGGGATTGATTGTCCCGAAGTGGAAACAGACGACGTGATAGCTCCTCCGAGATGTCCAGTGCAGCTGGCACCGGTGTAACCGCTTCACCCCTCCGGAGCCGCAATCGCGGCTCTTTTTTCGTCCCGAAATACCCGATAATGGATAACAGAGTATCCAAAGGCGGTAGATGGATACTTTGTTATCTATTTCTTGACATCGGGGCGCGCGGATAATAAAGTATCCATTCAACCAGTTTGGATACTTCATTATCCTTATGCGTACCCTTGGCGAATTGAGCACGGTGCTGTCCGACGCCGCGCAGGCTGCTTCAGCCGACAAGTCGGACCTTGCGACGGCCGCGGGCGTCACCCGTGTGACGCTTCGGCGCGCGCTGACGGGCTCGGACTTCAAGGTGTCCACGCTGTTTGCGATAGCCGACAAGCTGGGGCTCGAGGTCGTGCTCGTCCCCAAAGGTGCCGCACGTGGGCTGGCGGCGGAGGCGCAAGCGGACACGCCCCAGGTGAAAACGCGTGTGGAAGCGGCGCTCGAGCGCATGAAGAAGGCGGGTGAATCCGAATGAACGTCAAGGCACTCGAAATCCTGCTCGGCACGACGCGTGTGGGCGTGTTGTTCAAGTATGGCGACGACAACCCCATCATCCGGTTCGTGGCTGACGATGCGTTCGCGTACCTGCCGGATGCGCCGACGCTCTCGCTGTCGATGGTTGCCGACGACGCAGAAGCGCAGCGCGCGCTGTGGGCAAACGTGACAGCCAAGGTGTTCAACGGCCGCTATTCGCCTCGTAATGGCTGGCTGTTGCCCGCGTTTTTTCAGGGCCTGCTGCCAGAAGGCGTATTTCGCGCCCACGTCGCGGACGTACGTGGCTGTGACCCGAAGGACCACTTCGAAATGCTGGCGGCGACGGGCCGGGACCTGCCCGGCAACGTGTATGCGCGCCCAGCGCACCTCACCCGCGAGGAGCTGACGCATCTGGTCACCCAGAACGCCGACTCACTCGAAATGACGGTAACCGAGGAGCCGCTCGAAGACGGCGTGTCCGTGTCCGGTGTGCAGCCCAAGCTGGGCGTCATCAAGGACGGCGACCGTTATGTTGGCCGCACGAAGATGCAGGACACCCACATCATCGCCAAGCTGCCGGTCGTGGGCTATCCGCGCCTGCCTGAACTTGAAGAGCTGTCTTTGCGCCTGGCGCGCGCGGCCGGCGTCGACACCTGCGTCGCGCAACTCGAGCCGCTGGAAAAGCTCGCTGTCGAGCACGGCTACGACCTCGGTGACGCCGACCAGAAGACCGCGTTCCTCGCTGTCACGCGATTTGACCGCAGGCCCGGCGGCCGCCTCCAGGTCGAAGACTTCGGCCAGATTCTCGACGTGCAGCCTGAGGACAAGTACACGAAAAGCTACGCAGAAGTCGCGGCCGTCATGCTTGCAGTACCGTCGCTTGGCGAGGATGGTGTGCACGAGCTGCTTCGCCGGATGACCGTGAACGAGCTGCTCGGCAATCCCGACATGCATCTGAAAAACATGGGCGTGATTTACCGCGACGGCAGAACGCCGCAGATGTCGCCGGCCTATGACATCGTTGGATACAGCGCCTTCGCCAATCGCGAGGGCCATGCCTTGCACATCCTGCCGCCCGCGAGTGAAAAGAAGCCGAAGCTGCGCGTGCAAAACCCGGGTGATGAGAAGCAGGCGAAAGCCCAGCTCACGCCGGCGACGCTGCGTGCCTTCTGTGACCTCTTGGGCATGCTGGAAAAGCCGGCCGCCGCGGTGATTCAGCGAACGGTCGCCGCGGCCGTGGATGTCTGGCCGGGCATGGTTGCGGACTCGGGCCTCACGGAGATGCAGAAAACGAGGCTGCTCGCACACTTCGACGCTCATCCCATGGTGCAGTCTCTGCGCAAGCGGCTCGCCTCCCGTGCACAACGCCAGACGCGCCAGACGCGCCAGAACGACGTCTGATACGTTGCCCGCGTTGGCCTTACCGAAAGCTCCTCGACTGGATTCCTATACTCCTTCGTCATTAACCGATGAGGAAAGAAATCATGTGGAAGGCTATCGAGAAAGCACCGAAAAACATCAACCTGCTGGGCTATTCGACGAAAGCCAAGCGTCCTTTCGAAATCTGCTGGAACGTTCCCGGTGACCGATTCGTCCAGAGCCCCGGCCTGGATGACCTGACGCCGACGCACTTCATGCTCCTGCCGGAACTGCCGACGAAGAACCCGGAGGGCTGGTTGCCGCTGGACCAGGGCCCACGCAAGGGGTACTGCCTGGGTTACGACGAGTGCCTGAAGTCGCCGTTCGTCATGCAGTGGCATCCGCGCAAAGGGAAGTACGTGGCGACCGACGGTATGGGTGACGAAGAGCCGGTGATGTGCATGCTGTTGCCGTCGCTGGAAGACGCGTTCCTCGAGCTCGGTACGGTTCACCAAGCTGAAGTCTCCTGGTACTGGACGCAAGAGAAGCTGCACGATTCCGAGCACCAGTTCGCGGTCGATGATTCGGTCTGCGCGAAAGTCAACGAGCTTGCCAAGAAGTACGGCGTCACGAATGACACGAGCTACTGCACCCAGTTCGAAGGCCGCCTGCTGCATGGCGCGGACCGCGAATCGGTTGTGAAGGCCGGTAACGAGCTCGCGCAACACCTGGCCACGCTCGAGGGCATCATGCCGCTGTCGGCATTCGCGTAACGCGGCATTCTCACCTGTCGCATCTGTCCCGTCTCAAGCCCTGACAACTCACGTTGCTCAGGGCTTCTCTTTTGAGACCTATACGGAGGTGCCACATTCAACCGAGGACATTATGGACGAAGCAAACAGAAGCCTGGCTGCCTTCAAGAAATACTTGGAGCGCGAGCCGTCGACGACCGAAGATTTTTCAAAAGGCTTCGCGTTCGGCTGCGGTTTTTCAGCCGGCCGCGACGACCGCAAACCCGAACTCGATACGCTCGTGAAGCTGCTTGACGGTGCATTGACGTGCGCGCCAGCATTGCTGAACATGCCGCTTGGCAAGCAAATCAAGGAAACCATCGAGCAGTACCGCGAGACCGGCACCGTCTCGACCCAGTCGTAACGCATCACCCCTCAAGAGCGACCAACCGGTCGCTCTTTTTGCGTCAGCGCTCAGCTGTGCAAGCTCGGATTACGCGTCGACAACCCGGAGGTATTCGCGAGGAACCCGTTCGAGACGAACAGGCTTGCGTTCGCCGTCTGGCGGAAACTCCACGCAGACGTGATTGCCCTTCGATGTGTCGGTGAGAAGTATCCCAGTCCGGTCCCGGTACTGCCGCGCCGACCGGTCATCCAGGGCCTGCAGGCGCTCAGCTGTGAAGCTCACCAGAATCGCTTTTGCTTTGGGCATCTTCGCATCTCCGTATGGGTGATTCACTCCGAGGATACGGAGAGATAACTCGTTGTCAAGGCAAACAATCGGGGTTTGAACCTTCGCCCTGGCATGCGAAATGGGCAAGCCGAAAAATGAAAATCATGGGCCGCCGGACACAACGGCTCCAGCACGTGAGCTATACGGGACAGGAAAATCACATTCAAAGGAAATATCATGACCAGCATCGCAAACATCGACAATCAAGCCTCGACGATGGGCCCGGCCGTTGACAGCGCCGCAGTTGCAACGCAGAGCTATCCTGCATTGCCGGCACACATCAAAGAACGGTTCACGTTCATCAAAGTTAGTGCGGAGCGCGTCGCGAAGTTTCGCGAGCAACGAGCCGCTTAGTCGCTGCTCCATCAGCTGCTGAACAACTCACGCCCACCTTTTCGAGGTGGGCGTTTTTCCATGGTGATTACGCGCGCAGCAGCTCGAGCTTGCCCGCCTGCACCTGCGCGAGCGGCGCGCGCCGCCCGGTGCGGTGGTCAGTGACGCCGTCGGCGCGGTAAGTCCGCACCTTGTCGCCCCTCTGGCCCGTGCCTACATGCGATTTGCGTTGTGCATTGACGACTTGCTGCGCCGCGCCGGCGTAGTGCGCGCGAACGCGTTCTTCGAGTGTCGCCAGGGCAACGCGCCGGTTGGCTTCCTGGGTACGCTCGACCTCAGCCTTTACTTCGATGCCGGTGGGTCGGTGGACGACAATTACTGCCGTGAGTCTGCGATTTCGATTTTGCCCGCCCGCGCCAGTCCCTTTCGTGATGCGTTCAGAGATGTCGTTCGGATGGATTGTCGCGTTCTGCTGTGGCTCGAAGTGGCCTTCGAACACTGCGACGGTGACGGTGCTCGTATGCACTCGTCCTTTGCGCTCGGTCGGCGGCACGCGCATGTGGCGGTGGCCTCCGGCTTCTTGAATGAGGGGCATCAGAAGCTCCTCAGGTCCCTCGATGAAAACGAGGTCAAAGGTAGCCCCGGGCCTCCACGTGTGCCTTCAGGCCGTTGCGTGCGGCAAAGCGGGTGTAGATGGCTGCCTGGTCGTGAACCAGCAGCTTGGCGTCATCGCCGCCCTCGGCGGGATGGATTTCAAGCGTCAACTTCATCACAAACTCCATGTGGTTCAGCCGGAATTGGCTGTGCGTCAGTATAGCATAAAATGACAAGGCCCGCAGCGAGTTAACACTGCGGGCCCTTGGTTTACATCCGGTCAGCGCAGGACCACAACGCCCGGCGTGCCGCCAGTTGCAGGCGATGTTGTGGCGCCGATGCCGCCTTTCGCGTTAGTGCCGACATCGGGGTCAAGCCAAGATACGCGTAAATTCCTATCATAAGCCTTCTGGTTATGAAAATTCCCTGCCATATGCCAATATGGGGCAGTGGCAACGCGGTTTTCTTGCGCTAATCTGAGCGGCCCTCTGCGATCAGGATGACTCGCATGGCTACCATCGAGCGCACCGCCTACCCGCGATTTCCCAAGGTCCTTGCGGCCGCGGACCTGCAGGGCTGCTACACGCCACTGCCCGACGAACTGGAGTGGGCGCGGCGCGCGACACGGGGCGAGCGACCTCGTCTTGGCCTGCTGGTGCTGCTCAAGGTGTTCCAGCAAATGCACCATTTCCCGCCGATCGACAGCATTCCGCCCGCTCTTGTCGAGCACATTCGCGCTGCGGCGAACATCGGTCAGGCCACCCGCTTCGGGTACGACACGCACTCTTCTGTCACGCTGTTCCGGCACTACACGACGGTTCGCGAATATCTTGGCGTCAAGCCGTACTACGGGACCGACGCCAACACCATTGCGACGCGGGCGGCCCATACCGCGGCGACATCGATGGATCAGCCGGTTGACATCATCAACGCAACGATCGATGAACTGATCGCGCAGCAGGTCGAACTGCCCGCGTTTTCCACGCTCGACCGGATCGCGGAACAGATTCATGCGAAGACGCAGACGCGGCTCTTTCGCCGGGTGGCGCGGCGTCTGACGGATGACCAGAAGGGAGATATTGACCGGCTTCTCGCGCGGGAATTCGCGAGCCGTCAGACCGCCTACAACCGCATCAAGCGTCACGCGAAGCGGCCGTCACGCCAGCATCTGGACATGCTGATCGACCACCTCGACTGGCTCGACGGACTGGGCGATTTCAGTCATGCGCTCTCGGGCATCCCCGCGTCGAAGCTCCGTTCGCTGGCGACGCAGGCGATGAGTCTGGACGCGGCGAACCTGAAGGAAACGTTGCCGGAGAAACGCCATACGCTGATCGTGGCATTGCTCAACCGCATGCGCGTGCGCGCCCGCGACGATCTGGCCGACATGTTCATCCGGCGCATGGGGGCGATCCACAAGCGGGCCCGTGACGAACTCGACCTGATCCAGAGCCGCCAGCGCGAGCAGATGGAAAACCTCGTGGTGCTGCTCGATGGCGTCGTCGACATTCTCATCGACGACCCCGATGACATGAACATTGCGAAGTCGATCCGGAAGTGGCTCGCGCCGCGTGGCGATCTTGAGCCGCTGCGCGAAAGCTGTGCCGCTGTGCGTGCCTTCAGCGGTGGCAACTACCTGCCGCTGCTGTGGAAACATTTCCGTGCGCACCGCTCCGTCATGATGCGGCTCGCGCGCATCTTGGAGTGGGATTCGACCAGCCAGGCGCGGGCGCTGCTGGATGCACTGGACACCGTTCTCCAGCACGAGTCGCTGCACCGGGAATGGATCGAAGCCGACGTCGATCTGAGCTTCGCCGCGCCGCGCTGGCGCAAGCTCGTGAAGCGCGCCCATGGCGAAGGTGCACCAACCAACCGGCGCTATCTCGAACTGTGCGTATTCTCCAGTATGGCCGACGAACTGCGGGTCGGCGATCTGTGCGTCTCAGGTTCGGACGCGTTTGCCGACTACCGGGCGCATCTGCTGTCGTGGCGCGAATGCGGGCAGCGGTTGCCTGACTATTGTGCAAAGGTGGGGCTGCCTGAGAACGCGCAGGATTTTGTCGTTCACCTGCGCCAGTGGCTCACGGACGCCGCACAAAAGCTCGATGACGGGTTTCCAGACAAACGCAATCACGTCACGATCGGCCAGGACGGCGAGCCGATCCTGCGTCGAACCGTGGCAAAGGAAATTCCCACGAGCGCGATCGCCCTGCAGGAGCGGCTCAACGCGCGGTTGCCCACCCGCAACCTGCTCGACATTCTCGCGAACATCGAACACTGGACGCACTTCACGCGACACTTCGGGCCGCTCACCGGCACCGATCCGAAGATTCGCAAGGCGGCCGAGCGCTACCTGCTGACCGTGTTCGCGATGGGCTGCAATCTCGGGCCCACACAGGCTGCACGGCACCTGGACGCTGACGTGACCGCGCACATGATGTCGTTCGTCAATCGCCGGCACATGAGCGTGGACAAGCTTGAAACCGCGCAGCGCGAACTGATCGAACTGTACCTGCGACTCGATCTGCCAAAGCACTGGGGCGACGGCAAGACTGTCGCGGCGGACGGTACGCAGTACGATTTCTACGACAACAACCTGCTCGCGGGCTATCACTTCCGCTATCGCAAGATGGGTGCGGTCGCCTACCGGCACGTCGCCGACAACTACATCGCGGTCTTCCGGCATTTCATCCCGCCCGGTGTGTGGGAGGCTATTTACGTGATCGAAGGGTTGCTGAAGGCCGGCCTGTCGGTTCAGGCCGACACCGTTCACTCGGACACACAAGGCCAGTCGTCAGCGGTGTTCGCGTTCACGCATCTGCTCGGCATCAAGCTGATGCCCAGGATCCGTAACTGGAAGGACCTCGTTCTCTACCGGCCGGCCGAGGACGCGAAGTACCGCCATATCGACAGACTTTTCACGGCGACGATCGACTGGACGCTGATCGAGCGACATTGGCAGGATCTGATGCAGGTGGCGCTGTCGATCCAGGCCGGCACCATCTCGTCGCCGCTACTGCTGCGCAGGCTCGGCTCCGAAAGCCGCAGGAACCGTCTGTATCTGGCCGCGCGCGAGCTCGGCAACGTCGTACGGACGGTGTTCCTGCTCGAATGGATCGGCAACCGCGAGCTGCGCCAGGATGTCACGGCGAATACCAACAAGATCGAATCGTACAACGGCTTCGCGAAGTGGCTGTCGTTCGGCGGCGACGTGATCGCGGAAAACGAGCCGGAGGAGCAGCAGAAAAGGCTGCGCTACAATGATCTCGTGGCCTCGGCCGTGATCCTGCAGAACACGGTTGATCTGATGTGCGCGCTGCGCGACATGGCGCAGGAAGGCGAACCGGTCCGACCGCAGGACATCGAATTTCTGAGTCCCTATCCGACCCACAACCTCAAGCGCTTCGGCAACTACAGGTTGCACCTCGACCGTGCGCCAGAGAGCTGGATGACGGATGCGCTGTTCGGGCAGGCCGCAAGCTCGGACGGGCAGCGACAGTGATGAGCACGCGTATGAGCGCAGCAACATCCGTCATTACGGAGACCCCCTATGGTGCGGTCGACACGCACGCGCTGCAGGTCCTGGCGTCGAGTTACGACACGACACGTCTGCTTGCGGCCGTCGACACCCTCGATGCGGTACGCACTCGCCTGTACGATCCCGAGGGGTTGCGCGACGATCTGCTACGGCTTCACGGCATCGCCCATACTCTTATCAACGGCGCCAGTCCGGCCGTGACTTGCCAGCGCGAATCGGTCGTCGACCTGCTCACGGATGCGATGGACCAGATCGATCAGCACGTCGCGGACCTGCTCGCGCTTCGTGATACCCTGCAGCCGCTCGAGACGCTGCGACCCGACGATGCAGACGCGTTCAATGCCGGTTGAACAGGGCACTTTTCAACCGGCTATGTGCAGAATCGACGGGGGTCGGGCGCTGCGGGCGAGGCGGACGTATATCGAGGTTTAACCGCTCCGGACCATCATCGCGCTGACTCGCCTTGCAAGCGGTGCACGAATCGGTCCGGAGGAGTTTACAACCAAGGCTACGCAAGCACGTATGGATTATGTCCGAACTGGAGGTGCTGCTCGTTCGCGAGCTCGAACATCCTGATATCGGCGCCTGCGCGGAAGCTGGGAAGCGAATGCGCCAGGACGTTCACGTTGTAGACAATGGATGACCTGGCCGCTGGAAGCGTGAGATTCAAGACAGCGTGATAGACCGGTTGAATATCGCCGTCCGATAGCTGCGTGAGCAGGGAGCCGGCGATGACGATGGCCTGATCTTTCGCGAGATCCACCAGGCATTCCTTGCCATCCTGGTAGATGACCAGTCCAGGAGCGTTCGGCTTGATAATCGTGATCAGGTGACCATCCTCGTGCTTGCCCTGCAGATATCGCTTCTTGCAAAGCCGCAGGTCTTCTCGATAGTGATTGAACTGGAGGTACGAATCCTCTCGAGTCAAGACTGGCCGGTTGTAGTCGTACTTCCTGCAAATTTCGTCGACAATTTTTTGCCCGTATACTGACACCTGCGCTTCGTAGCTCGCGATGCGCGAGTAAAAGTCGGTTTTACAGAAGTCGTATTTTTGATGGTCTTCCTTGAACCTGTGCCAATAGTTGAATATCTCGCACAGGTCCGAGTTTTCTTTCTCCTTGAGAAATGAATAGCCAACCGGGAAGTAGCCGTCCGTTCGCTCGACAAAGCTGAAATTCTGCTTGTCCTTGAAACGAACACCTCCGGCCAGTACCTGGAGCCCCTCGAAATCGCTTTGCATGCCAGGTGATATGCTGACGATTGCAAATCCGGTCTGTATTATCTGTTCGGCCCAGGCCGGCCACGGTGCCGCAGTGTCGACCTTTTTATCGATCAAAATCAGATCGCTCTCGGAAGCCTGTTTTACGAATGTACCTTGCATATTGCTCTCCAATTCACGGAAATGTCATCTGCACTACAAACGTCAACTCAACGACCAACAACAAGCTGCAGCATCGTTGCCCAAATGTTTCTAGCTCGACACGGCACGCATTCCTGGCTTGAACTCCGTCACGACCATGGCGACGATGATCAGGGCAGCTCCAGATAAATTGATGGCGCTCAGGCGATCGCCCTCCAGCAGGTAACCGAACAATCCGCCGAAAACCGGTTCGAGGACGAGGATGAGTGCGATCCGGCTGGGAGGCGACTCCACCTGGGCCTTGGTTTGCACGAAATAGCCGACCGCTGTACCGCCAATGCCTACTACGACGATAGTGATCAGGGCTTGCGACGTATGTGGCGTAGAGAATTCTCCTGTCGCGATTGACCATACGAGAGACAACACGCCGACCACCATGACCTGAATGAACGCCAGGACTTCCGCGTCATGATTCTTGCTGACCTTCGACAGGATGACGATATGCAGCGCCGTAAACACTGCGCAGCCGAGGACCAGGACGTCGCCGACGTGAACAGAGAGGTCACTTACGGTAAGAAGAGCCAATCCGACCGCTGCCATGACAGCGCCAAACGCCTGTTGCTTATTCGGCTGCACCTTCAATAAAGCCAGCGAGAATAGCGGTGTAAATACAACCGCCAGCCCTGTAATAAAACTCGCGTTCGACGCCGTTGTGTAGGCAATCCCGGTTGTCTGGAACGTAAATGCCACGAAGAGAGCCACACCCGCAACGGCGCCGTCCTTCAGTTCGTCGAATCTGATCCGCCGCGGTTTGCGCACCAGAAAAAGCAGCATAACAACGCCGCCAACAAGAAAACGGAATGCATTGAACGCAGTGGCGCTCAAGGTCGATAGGGATTCGTGGATGGCGACGAACGACCAGCCCCATAGGATCGTCACGCCAACCAGTGCGGTTGCCCACATGTTTTCGGTCTTCATCTGTTCACCTTTACAGCGCGAGGCGCATCTGCCAGCCGGCAATGCATGCCGAGGCGCAAGGATCGTTTGACGCGGTGCCGCTCGAAAGCGGTACGCCTTTCGGTCTTACCGTTGAACGGACAGCCCCTATGGAGGGCTCTCGCTAAGGTTCAGCACGATCAGGCTAACGACAGCCAAGGCGAGACCAAGCAGTTTGAGGGTGGTGATGGATTCACCAAACCACGTGATGCCGGCAAGAGCAGTCAGCGCGGTGCTGGCTCCAGCCCACACGGCATAGGCCATACCGATCTCAATATGTTTGGTGGAGATCGCCATGAGCCACACTGCCCCCGTATAGCAAGCGACGGTGAAAGCCGTTGGCAGGAGGTGAGTAAACCCAGCGGAGATTTTGAGGCCGATGGTGCCGAGTACTTCAGCGGTGACACTGACGCCGAGAAGAATCCATGCGAGTTGAATCGCGGGCATACAAATCCTCACTACCTCAACGTTTATACCGAACGTTGAGAAGAGGATGACAGCGGTACCCCGGATGCGACTAGATTAGTACAAGAGACCCAGGATCGCAAGACAACGGTTATCTGTTTTTGTCGCGTCATTTATTTCATTTGCTTGATTTGCTTTCCAGCATTCGCGGGGGTCGGGCGACCGTCAGCGAAGCTGGCTCTGCTGTAGGGACCTGGCCGCACTTTCTTGATCCGTCGAACGGCCATGCTGGCGGAAGATGAACGAGCGCGGGTCAACCTTGGACCTTCGTCACCGGCATCGCCACAGGCAAGAAAAAGTGCCAGAATATGTATACATTAAGATAACTCTTCTTATCTCAATGGCAACGTTTCTTGACTAAACTCCATGTCATGAAAACGCGCCTGACCCCACCCCCTTCGCCCGAACCTCGCCCCGTGGATTTCCCGGATGCCGACGAACTCGCCATGCTGCGCGCCTGGTACGCCGGTATGCCGGTTCGCAAAGCCGCGGAGCGCTACGTGCCGGGTCGAATCGGGGCAGCGACGTCGACGCGCGGCCTGCTCGGGGAGCTTCGACGGCGACTGGTTAAGTTTGCGCGGCAGGTCGGCCGACCGGATCTCGCTGCTGTTTTCGAGCACGCCGACGGTGAGCGTTTCCGGGAAGCGAAGGCGGTTGCAGAGGCGATCGAAGTTCTGCGACATGCAGGGCCGCCGACGCCGCAGATCAGTGACGACATCGGGCTGTGGCTGCCGGCCCGCGCCGTTTCTGTACTGCGTGCACACGACATTGCGACGCTGGCGGACCTCACGTTGCGGATTCCGCGCCGGCGTCAGTGGTGGAAAGCGGTCACCGGACTCGGCCCGGCGAGTGCACGGCGGATCGAAGCGTTCTTCGCCGCGCATCCTGCACTGTCCGAGCGGGCGCGCGCCCTGATCGCAGTCTGCGGTCCTGGCGCAGTCGTCCCGTGGGAGTCGCTCCGGTTGCCACAGGAGGTCGATGGCTCGTCGGGTGCCTTTCGCGCGCCGCGGCACACCTGCACGCTCGACGCCAACAACGATTACGCAGCAGTGCGGGCCTGGCTGTCGCTGCACGAATCCACCGCGACGCAACGGGCCTACCGGAAGGAAGCTGAACGTCTGATCCTGTGGGCGATCGTGGAGCGTGACCGCGCCCTGTCGTCGCTGACGACGGAGGATGCGATCGCATACCGGAGTTTCATGCGCCGGCCGACGCCGCGCGAGCGCTGGGTGGGACCCATGCGCCCGCGCACCTCGCCGGAGTGGCGACCCTTCTCCGGTGGGCTGTCGGCCCGCTCGACCGCCTACGCGCTGTCGGTGCTCGGGGCGATGTTCCGCTGGCTGATCGAGCAGCGCTATCTGCTGGCCAATCCGTTTGCCAGCGTCAAGGTGCGCGGCACCAGCCGCTCAACGGTGCTCGACACGTCCCACGCCTTTACCGAGGGCGAGTGGATACTCGTGCGTGCCATCGCTGACGGACTTGAATGGTCGTATGGGTGGGAATCGCCGGCGGCGCAACGCCTGCGATTCATTCTGGACTTCGCGTATGCGACCGGCCTGCGCGTCAGCGAACTGGTCGGCGCCTGTCTCGGCAACGTTGAAACCGACGCCCGGGGCGATCATTGGCTGAGCCTTATCGGGAAAGGCCGCAAGGCGGGCAAGGTCGCGCTGCCGCCACTGGCCCGCACTGCGCTGGACCGCTATCTGGTGGAGCGAAGGTTGCCGGTCACGCCGACCCGCTGGCGTCCCGATACGCCACTCATCGGCAGCCTCGAGCAGGACAGTGCGGCAGGCATCACCGGTGTAAGGCTATGGGAGATCACGCGAAGATTCTTTACACGGGCAGCCAACGTCGTCGAGGCGGACAACCCGGTGCTCGCGGAAAAGTTGCGTCGCGCGAGCCCACACTGGACGCGGCATACGCACGCGACCCATGCGCTGGCACGCGGTGCCGAGCTGACCACGGTACGGGATAACCTGCGCCATGCCTCAATCGCGACCACGTCGATTTATCTGCATAGCGACGAACTCAAGCGCGCCCAGCAGATCCGGAACGCCTTCGCGGACAGATAGGGTTCCAACTGCCCTGAAACGGCATGATCTTTCCGGTTTATATAACCAGACGGCTTATGATAGGAATTCGCGCTTATCTTGGCTCAACCCGACATCCGAGTCCGCTGCATTTGCCGCCCCGCCGCCCGCGCCAGGTTGCGCTACGGAAGGACCGCTCAGGCCGTAGTTCTGCGAATAGCCCGCCGAACCGCCTTCTCCATTCGAGTCGTTGACCGGGAAGTTGTTCGAAACGGCGCCGCCGTTGCAGCCTCCGCCGCCACCGCCTGGGCCACCGCCGTCGTCCGAGCGCTGGGCTCCGGATGCGCCCGTCTTGGACGGTCCCCACGACTGGAACCAGTTGCCATTGTTGTTGCCGTTGGTGGATGTGTTGCCGTCGCCTCCGCCGCCGCCTCCGCCGCCTGCGCAGGCGATTTCCGTCGACCCGACAACCATCTCGGTCAGGCCACCGCCACCGCCACCACCTCCCGACGAACCCTGCAGGCCAGCGTTGCCGCCGCGCCCGCCTCCGTTCCAGCCGCCCGCGCCGCCGCCGACGCCGCCGCCCGATGTGGCCGCCGCGCCGCCACCGCCGACGTTGAAGGTGAGCGTTACGCTCTTCGCCGCCTGGTAGGTGCCGCCGACATAGCCACCGCCGCCGCCCAGACCCGAGTAATACGGCGCCGCATCCTGGCTGCCACCACCGCCGCCCGCTCCCCAGAGCTTTGTGCTGAACGTCATGGAGGTCTGCGGTACGACCGTGTAGGTACCCGCGGCCGCGAGGCGCAACGGTCCGTCGGTATCGAGATTCCAGCTCGATTTGCCGCCTACCGCCGGGCTAAGCGCCAGGATGCGCTGCACGCCTGCGGCCGTGATGGTCAGCGTGTTGACCGCGCGCGACGCGCTGCTCGTAGGCGTGATGCCTGTGAGGTTGACGCTGCCGATGGTCGTCGGCTTGAAGGTGAAGGTCACCACGCACGACGCGCTCGGCGCTACGTTCGAGCAGGCCGATGCATCCGCCGTGACGCCGCTGCCCAGATTGCTGAGCGCCGTCCAGTTTCCTGCGAGGCCGCCGTCGTTGTAGAGCGTGGCGGTCGCTGTATTGGCGGTGCCGCTCGGGCTCGCGCTTCCAAGGCTGAGGGTCGTAACGCTCCATCGCGGCTTGGCCGGCGCCATCGCGACGTTGAGCGTGTAGGTGCCCTGGCCGGATTTGGACCGGTACGTCGCCGTGACGGCAAAGTTGCTCGTGCCCGCGCTGGCGCGCGTCGGCGTGCCATTAATCACGCCCGTGCTCGTGTTGAGCGTGAGACCAGCGGGAAGCGCACCGGAGGACAGCGCCCACGTCACGGCCGATTGCTGGTATCCGCTGTCGCCCGAGACTGTCAGGAGCGGCTTCAGGTCATAGCTGTAGACGTCATCCGCAGTCGCCGCCGTCACCGTTGCATTTGCGAGAGCGACAGTGATGTTGAGCGTGACAACCTGGTAGGTTTGCGTGCCGTTGACGCTGCGATAGGTCGCGCGCGCGGCAATGGAACCTGTGCCGGCGGACGTCGGCGTTCCGGTGATGACGCCATTCGTCCCGAGCGAGAGCCCTGCGGGGAGCGCGCCGGAATCCACGGTCCACGTCACATTCGACGCGGAGTACCCAGCATCTCCGGTCACCGACAGGAGCGTTTTGAGGTCGTAGGAGTAGGCCTGACCGACAATGGCTTGGGGTGGCGTCGCCGCGGCAAGACTCACTGCGATGTTGAGCGACACGACCTGATAACTCTGCTGGCCATCGACGCCGCGGTACGAAGCACGAGCGGTAATGGAGCCCGAGCCTGCGGCCGTAGGTGTGCCGTTGATGGTGCCATCCAGGCCCAGCGAAAGGCCGGCGGGCAACGAACCCGACAATGCACTCCAGGTGACGCCGGAGCCATTGAAGGCCGGGTCGCCGCTAACAGTGAGGAGCGAGTTCAGGTTGTACGAATACGCCTGTCCCACGATGGCCTGCGGCGGGGTCCCTGCAGCAAGACCAACCGACAGGCTGAGCGTGACGACCTGATAGGTTTGTTGTCCGTTCACGCCGCGGTATGTCGCGCGTGCCGTGATGGACCCGCTTCCGCTGGCTGTCGGCGTGCCACCAATCCAGCCATCATTCGTCAGATACAGTCCTGCGGGTAGCGAGCTGGCGGCAACGCTCCATGTCACGCCTGCGCCGTTGAATGCAGGGTCCCCATTGACCGAGAGCAACGAATTCAGGTTGTACGCGTAGGTCTGCCCGACAATCGCCTGTGGCGGCGAACCCGCGGCGAGCGCGACCGCCACGGCAAGCGACACGACCTGATAGGTTTGCTGGCCGTTTGCGCCCTTGTATGTTGCGCGCGCGGTGATGGAACCCGAGCCGCCCGCCGTCGGCGTGCCGCCGATGAACCCATCGGAAGTGAGGTACAGGCCCGCAGGCAAGCTGCTGGATACGACACTCCAGGTAACGCCGGCGCCGGTGTACGCGCTGTCACCGGTTACGCTGAGCAGCGGCTTCAGGTCGTAGCTGTATGCCTGGCCAACGAGTGCTTGTGGCGGAGCGCCCGCCGCCAATCCGACTGTGATGTTGGCTACCTGAACCTGGTATGCCTGCTGGCCAGCTTTTGACTTGTAGCTGGCCATCACCTGGAAGCTCGACGTGCCTGCGGCGGTCGGCGTGCCGGTGACGGTGCCGTCGCTGTTGAGCGTGAGTCCGGCGGGCAGGTTGCCCGAGACGACCGACCATTTCACGCCATAGCCGGTGTAAGCAGGGTCCCCCGTGACGGACAGCAGCTTTCTGAAGTCGAAGCCCGCGTACGGTGTGTTGAGCAATCCCGCCGGCAACGAAAAACTGGCCAGCGAGACGTTGATGTTTTTGGCCGCGCCGGCCGTGTGCGCAGGCACAGGCACGACGACGAAATAGTCGGCGGCCAGCAACGGGTTGCCTGCGCCCAACGCGAGAAGCGTGGCGATGACAGATTTTTTAAGCACGGCTACATCCAGGGTGCGGTGAAATTGCGAAAACAGGTATTTTATAGTATATTACAGCGCGCTTCGCATCCGCGACAACCACAACCCTCAATGCTCAATTTCGCTGTCCTCGCCGGCTACTGGCAGGGTGCTCCCCTGCAGGCCAATATCCTGATTGCCCTGAACCTGCTGGGTTCGCTCCTGCTCGGCATGTTGGTCGGCTACGAACGCGCCTATCACGGCCGCGCAGCGGGCATGCGGACCTACGGCCTTGTTTGCATGGCCGCGTGTGCGCTCACGGTTATCGTGGGATACGCGCACTACTGGTTCGGCGGCTCAGGCAGCCCGGTCAACCCGGACCCGACGCGAGTCGTTCAGGGTATCGTCTCGGGTATCGGCTTCCTGTGCGCCGGCGTCATCATGAAAGATGGCCAGAGTGTGAACGGCCTGACCACCGCGGCGTCGCTCTGGGCGGCGGCGGCCATCGGCATCATGATGGGTGTGGGGATGTACGGCGCGGCAATCACGCTCGCACTGCTGGCCATGCTCGCGATGACGATTGGTCTCGTGGTCGAAAAGCACCTGCCATCGAAAGACACGCTTGGCGTGATGCTCCGGTTCAAGGCGGACACGGCGCCGCTCGAGGCAGATGTGGCCGCGCGGGTGCGCGAAAAGGGCTACATCGCGCACCTGGCGAAGATGTCTATTTCCAGCGAGGACGGAAAACTGGTCTGGCGTTTTCCGCTCGAGGCGATGAGCGGCCGCGCGAAGTTGCCCCGCACGGAGCTCACGCGCGCGTTCACTACTCTCACCTCGCTCGATGGGTTCAGCATCGAGCCGATTCGCCACTAGCAGCCGTCTCCCTCACCGAGAGTCGTCGGCGCACCCGGCCGGACAGACGCGCTGACGTAGGCATAGCGCCCCCACGCAATAGTCAGCGGGTCCTGCTCTCCGAGGCCCGAATACGCGCAGAGGTGGTCAAAGTCGTCAAGCGCGGTATGTCCAAGATGATTCGGGACAAGCGGATTGGCTTCGAGAAACGATTTGAGAAGCGCGACAGGGTCGCCATAGCACATGATGCTCTCCTTGTCCGAAGGTCCACCGTAAGTAGCAATTACCGCACCTTGCCAACACGTCAACAGTCCCCATCCCAGCCTGTTCCCGCCATCGGGTAGTTGTAGTAGAGCCCCAGCTCGTCGTAGGCGGGTATCGACGCATCGAATTCTTCTTCGGCGGGATGCGGCCCGCGCACATGTTGTACAGGACAGACCGGAAAGCGGCCATCGGGCTCGCGAATCGCGAGTCTGCGTGCTCGCACGAACACCACGAGCTCGTGGCCATCCGAAAAGTAATAGTGGGCAATCTTGCGGCCGAGCGACGCCACCTCGCCTGCGTTTTCATTCGCCATCTCAATCCGCTCCCCAGTCGCGCGAAAAGAAAACTCCGCCGCAGCGGAGTTGTGAGAGTGAACAGCAGCAGACGGAAGTTTACGCCGTGACGGCCAGATATTGCAGCAGCCAGAAATGAAAAGCGCCGTCGGTTTCGGGAGCGTAGCCGAGCTCGTCAACGCAGGTACGGACCAGCCGGTACGCCACGAGCGCGTCGAGCTTGAGATGGGTGCCCATCTCCTCGGCCGCTTTCATGAACGCATCGTAGCCGGCGGGCATGTCCTCGAGCGCGTCGATTGCCTCGTCGGTCATTCCGGCCGTCGGGTCTGCGATGAGCGGGCCGGCGAACACGAACACCGGGTCGTTCGACTCGATGAGCGCGTAGTAGCCGGCAGGCCAGCCGTCGGCGTCGACGGTCGCGCGCGCAAGGTTATACCCGGGCAGCGCGTCCTTTTTGATGAGGGTTGATTCGGCCAGGCATTGCATGCACATGGCGGTTCTCCTGGAGTTGTCCTTGTCGAGCGAGAGTGCTCACCGACGTATAGGACTTTTGCTGCCGGCGCCGGCGCGACAGTTCTGACCGGAAGTCAATTTACGCACAGGCGTTGTGCCGCGCTACTGAATTGGATTGCGAACAATAAAGTCTGTCGGGACCGTAGGAGGCGACAGACTTTAAATTAAAAACCCCGGCACAGCTGTGCGCGGGGTTGTGAGAGATGCGGGCCGCGGTTACGCCGGCGAACCCATGGTGTTGCCTTTCGATTCTTCATCGAGCTGTTTGAGCAGCTCGTCGACGTCGAACTCGTCGCGCGCGCCCATCTCGACGGTCGACTCGACGGCGTCCGTTTGCAGCAGCTGGCGTCTCTGTTCCGGCGTCAGGATGTCCCAGGCGGCGGTGATGATGTCCTGCAGGTCACCAACGGTGTGGTCTTCGCCCGAATCTTCGCTGTGATTGTCAGCCGCGGCGAACAGCTTTTCCAAAATGCTTTTCATAGCTCGATGTCCTCGTGTGATAGATGGGTGTGGCCCATGGAGATGTGCCTACCCGGTATAGCACCCGGCCGGCAAGTCCCGCATCACAACGAATTGAGCCAGGGCACCATGTCAGGGGCATACTGCTGTGCCCATTGCTGGAGTGCATCGAAGCCCTGCAGCCCACATATCTTCGCCAGTCTGCGTTTCAACACACCGGGGGATGATTGGCTGTCGGCTGTCCATTCCTGCCCGAGCGCTTCGAGGATTCGCTGCCAGAGCTCTTCGATAACGCGCGACTGGTGCGAGTGCTCCTTCACGAAGTATTCGAGCTCGATACGCAGGTCCGCGGGGCTGCTCACAGCCTTGACGAGCACCGCCGGATAGTGGAGGCGCAGCATGTCGCGTATGTGCGCATCGCCGAGACAATAGCGCTCGGCGATGACATCGACGCCGTCCCGGTAGGATGGCTTGGACTTGACCATGCGCCGGAGATGCTTTTCAACAGCTTCTGACGGATGGCCTGTCAAGGGCGGAAAGGACTCTGGCGAGGCCACTACAGCGAGCGCCCCGAGCAGTCTCGAGGTGCTGGCATCAGCGCTACCACGATAGCCGCGGAACCGGCGGCGTGCGTGGTCCGACGTTCCCAGATATTCCGCGAGCAAGGTGACGCGTTCGTCCTCCGCCTGCTGCAGGAGTGTGTTCTTGAAGAAGGCGAGCAGTTCCTCCGGCGCAACTGAAGCTTTTTCGCATAGCTGGAGGTACTCAGCATGCCACCGGATGTCGGGAGTGCCTGCCGGGAGGGCCTGCTCGACGGGGTTATCGGGAAGTGTCGTCTTTCGAATCAACAGGCGGCACTCGGCGCCCAGGCAGATGAGCGTGGTTGGCACGCGCACCACAAAATGTCGTGCCAGGCGCTGCAGTACATGCTCATAGCAGTGGAACACGAGCCGCCTCTTGTGGGTTGCGGCCGGGTCTACCGTCATATCCGGGTCGCGCAGCTCCGTGTAAAGCTCGTCCAGCTCCAGCTCAAAAACCGTCTCCAGCGGGGTGTGCTTACCGTTGTCAAGTCGCTCGAAATGGGCGAAATCCTCGAAGACCAGCCCACCGGGGTAGCGCTGATAGCGCTCGGGCCACGGAGAAACGTCCATCGCCAGACGGCCTTTACCCGTGAGCCGGACGTTCACGTCGAGGGCGGCGTCGAGCTTTCTCCAGTTCGAGGCGTTGAGCGTGTTGTTCTCCATGGGCTCGTATGACAGGGCGCGCAGTGCATTCACGCTGAATGCGTCCTGGACGTCGGCGCTGCCCGCCGTCGCTTTCTCATGTTCGGTGAGCGATTCCCAAAGGGAATGGGTCCACGCGCCGGCCGAACGGTCAACGAGGAGCCCGCCGCTCATTGCGATGCTCCTGTGGAGCTTGCCTTTTTCGCCGCACGCGTGGACTTGCGCCGATTATTCGCGGCAGTGCGTTTCGCCGCTGCCTCTGACTTAAGCGCCTCGATGCGCTGGGCGACCAGTCCGTGCAGTTTCGCGCTCGCATCGAAGCTCAACGGCGCTGATGTCCGGGCCCATGCCTGAAAAGCTGCGAACGACGCGAAGTCCCAGGCCATCGCCTGCGCGTCGAGAAACTCCATGAGCTTGGGGAGGCTGTGCCATCGGTATGCCTCGTCCCTGGCGATGCAGGCAGCCAGGCAACGGTCCAGCTGCTCGACAAGCTCGGGTCGTGCGCGCGTCTTGCGGCTCTTCAGGCGCTTGATGACCGTTGGTATGGGAATGCGGCCGATGTGCTCCAGTGCTTCAGGGTGGTGCGTCATCACCCATTCAATGCCCTCTTCCTCGGTGAATTCCAGCTTGCGGCAAAAATAGTCAAACAGGTGGTCCTTTTGCATGCGGCTTGCGAAACTGGCGTCGACCGCGAGCTCATCGAGCATGCGCGCCTTGCGGTGCGCGGGGTCGGTGCCATACCTCAGCAATTCGGCTACATCTTCGGCGGTAACGCGGCTCGCATGTGTGCCGGCGAGATACTGCGCATAGGTGGTGACTTGCTCGGATACGGGTAACCCCGCGAGGTAATCGCGGGCGAAGGCATAGAGCTCGTCGAGGCCCAGGCCCGACGTTGTCAGAAACTCCCTGATACGCGGAGGTGCCCACTGCGCCGGGTCGAAGTGGTCCAGATACTCCCTCGAATAAGCCGGCTTGTACTTCTGGTTCCCGGCCTGGTCGCCCGTGGGCCTGCGGAAATCAATAAAGCTTTCCGGGCCAAATTCGATGAGTTCACGGTCGATGTAGCACTCGAAATGCAGCGACAGCTGATGCAGTTTGGCTTTCACCGCGAGCAGAATGATGCGTCGCTCGGAGGCGTACCGCGCGCCGCCATACTGCTTGCTAAACCATGGTTCGTTGTACCTGAGGCTAGCCGATACGTCGCCTAGCGGGATGTAGAGCACCCGGTTGGTCGGCCGGCCATAAGGCGGCGTGTACGCTGGGAAATACCGGAAGTCGCCTTCTTCCTTCATCATCGTGACGCCCATATAGCGCAAGCCCGAATCCAGGCAGGGGCGCACCTCGATGACAAGATTGTTCCGCTCAGTGATGTAGGTTGCCACGTAGAGCGTGGGCCGCACTTTGGCCCAGTTCTGGCGCCGCAGGCACTCGCCGGCCAGCGGCTCATCGAGGTATTCGCCAAGCACATCCGACCATGAGAATTCCGAGCGGCGGGAACGGGACCAATATCGCCGCTCGTCCTCGGGCGCCCGGCGCGCGAGCTCGCGCTCATATTCGCGCAGCGCCTCGATGAGCTGCATGCCCGCGTGCGGGTAGGCACCTTTTGTGAGCAGTCTGAACAACCCGTGGTCTCCTTTTCACGGACATGACCGGCCAGTCAGCACTGAATCATACCGAACCCCGCGACCCGCCAGGGCGAAAGCGCCTTGCCCGCCACCCTGAACCCTGCCCAATCCAAAAGTCAATTTACGGACAACCGGCATTGCCTAACCCCGGTCCCCCTCTGGATGACGCTTTTCGCTTTTCCGGAATAGCCTAACCTGGTCGAGCCATAGTTCGGAATTTCCGGATTCGGTCTAGCCGGGTCCCGGCATTGCCACGAACCGGGCTCGCAAGAGGGAGGCGTGGCGGGTGGCGCGGCGCTCTGTCCGTAAATTGACTTTTGAAATGCAGGCGCGGGCTGGCGCGGAAACGCGGCCGCGCGCGCGGCGACGTGAAGAGGTGAAAAAAACGGACCGGGCGGCGCGAGGCCAATCCAGTCCGTATGAAAACTGCGATACCGCTATTGCGTGCGACGGGCGCTCGTCACTCCGGTTGCACGACCGGCTGAGCGTCAGCTGACTCACCAGACCGGGCGGCCGTCGCTTTCGCCGCGCGTTCCGCGTCGATGCCGCGCAGGTCGACCTTCAGCAACGTCGCCTCCAGCTCCCAGGCCAATGCAAAACCTACCGCGACCGCGAGACACATCAGCGAAGCGACCCACGCAAACGCGTCTTCTGTGCCGCAAGCCAGTGCCGCGCCCGTGCATCCAAGCGACAGGAAGCCGAGCGCGTTGATGCGGGAGACGCGAGTGTTGAGCGAGTTCGCCCGAATCTTCGTGGCCCGCGCGCGACGAGCCGGCTTCTTCATCAGCCATTCATACTTCTCGTCCAGCGACATTTGCGTACGGGCCATGCTTGTTCCGATAATTGGTGTAAGTCGTATAGCGCGTCACGCACGCAATGATTCGCCAGCGTGACGTTGCGGACTTACTGTGCGGGCTTGAGTGGCGCGAGCCGGTCGAGAGCGGTGCGCACCTCGGCTTCGTGCTGTTTCACATCTGCCGCCGAGACGATGCCGTCCTTGAGCCAGCGCTGCGCGCGCGCCTCGCAAAACTCGTACGGTCCCGCGCCGGGGTTGGCCGGGGTGCTGCTCATCTCGATTTGCGAAGCGATGTCGCGCGCCCGCTTCTGCTCGTCTTCGCTCATCGACGCATTCGCCTTGAGGAACGTCATCGCCCGCGTGCCGACCATGGCGGCCGCGTCCCGCGCACCCTTCACGCCAGACTGGTTGTACAGCGCGATGCTCATGCGCGTCATGCCCAGCAGCAGCTCGCCGCAAATCTGGTTCTGCATGTAGGGCGGCTGCTCGCGAAAAACCTTCGGCAAAGCCGCATCAGTGACCGCGGGCGCGGCCAATGCCGCGCCCGCCGAGAATGTGCCAGCCAGCGTGGCGGCCGCCATGGCAACCAGGAAAGAGAGGGTGCGCTTCATCGTTTGCTTCTTCTGATGTGGAGCCCGCGTCGCGCGAGCCCCGGAGGTGGTGTGCTTACTTGCTCACGCCCGTGCTGCCGAAGCCGCCGGCGCCGCGGTCGGTCGCGCTCAGGTCCTCGAACGAGGTCTCGACGAATTCGACGCGCGTGACCTTGTTGAGCTCGCCCTGCGCGATGCGGTCGTGCTGCTTGATGACGAACGGCTCGGTACCCGCGTTTTCGAGCGACACCATGATTTCGCCACGGTAGTCGTGGTCAATGGTCCCGCGTCCCTGGCCGACACGAATGCGGCTCTTGAACCACAGGCCGCTACGGCTCACGACATCGAGGCGCCAGCCCACGGGAATCTCGACAGCGAGACCGGTGCGCACAGCGACGGCCTGCCCCGGCTGGATGACAACGGGGTCGCCCTCGACCAGCGCGAACATATCGAAGCAGGCAGCGCCGTCGGTCATGTACTTCGGCGTCAGGGCGTCGGGGTGCTTCTTGGCAAACTTCATCTGCATGGTGTTTCTTCGTGTTCAGTTGGTTGGTTGGCCGGGTGCCGGTGGAGCACCAGAACCCGGTTTTGTCGCGCCTCGAGCCGGGCGATGTACGCCTGTCTCGGCAGCGCGGAGTTGAGCTGCGCGTTACGCAGGCTCCACGCCGTATAGGTCGGCCAGGTGGGTCTATCGCATTACCTGGTGCCTCGACCGAACGGTCGGGCATGATGCCGTACGACACACAGGGCGCGACCCGTTACGTGAAGCAGCACCAGCGATTTTGCGTCCGGAAAATTGAACTGCGCCTCGGCATAGGCGTATTTCGGGAGGTGGTTATGACAATGCGACAGAGCACCATCCCGTCCGGCGGCATAGGCCGCCAGGATTGCGTAGTCGTCGTCAAAGCTGGACGCCAGGTCGACCACGATTTCGGGGAGGTCCCGCGTGCTGGTCGTGCTCGCATGCACCCCCATCGTCTTCAGCCCAAGCGATTCCAGGCCTGCACGCACTTTTTCGTGCATGTCGGAACCGCGATGTTCGAACACATTCATTCGTCGTCGCCTTCCTGATGCACCACTTCAAAGCCGAGCTCCTTGCCAAGACGCTCGACGAGCTTGCGCGCGTCCTGCATCCCGGCCGAGCCGTGCGCGTCGTAGCTGAAGTGGGCAATCGACTCGCCATTGACCTCGACGTCGAGGCGTTCCTCGTGTACGTCGGTACGAAGCACGACCGTCTTTGCGCTCATGGTCAGTCCGCCTTGACAGCAGCAGCGGGCGCCGTGCCGGAGAACTGGCGTTCCATGCCGGTCATGAAAATGGCGGCCATGGCAAAGCCGATGAACATCGGGTGAATGAACGCGAGCGTCAACATCTGGTTGCGCATGGCAGCGGGACTCATCGGGAACATTTACGCCTCCGCCTGTTCTTCGGCCAGACGCATATGGAACGCGTCCAGGCCATAGTCGCGGATGTCTTCGAGGTCACGCACCGCCCGCTCGAAGCCCTCTTCGCCTTCGTAGCGCGCATGCGCCAGTGCGCGGACCATGCCGAAATAGCGTTGCTGCGGGTAGCCCGATTCCTCAATGAGCATGAGCGTCTTGCCCGCATGCGCGCCCCAGCCGAATTCCACTGCAAGGCCAGCGCCGCCCGGGTTCGTGGCTTCCATGTAGCCGAACACGAGGTCCGCGCGGTTGACGCCCGCGAGGTCGTACTCCGTGTAGGCCTTTTCATCCGTGAGCCCGCTTTCGCTCGGGTCGATGAAGATGACGCCCTTCACCCGCTCCTTCACGCGCTTTGGCCAGCCAGTCTTCATGCCGCCGGCGAAATAGACGACGAGCACCTTATCAATGTTCACCACGAGAACCTCCTTGAGTTCTCGATAGTATATCGTTAAATAGCACAAAACGCGAGGCAAATAAAAAGCCACCAGGTGGTGGCTTTCGAGATGGCCGCGGAGGCGCTCAGTCGGGCAGTATCGCTGCGTTGTGCTTCCAGGCGTATCGGCTGGCGGCCAGCGCGTTTTCCATCACGCTGCCCATCTCGAACCGCACACTCCACTCGCGACCGCTCTTGCCGCGCGACTTGAACCTGACTTCGAGGCTGACGCCCATCGTTTTCTCCTGTTGTGGTGCCATCAAGACAGGCAGACGATAGCGCCCAAACGCGCATGCGCGCAAGCGGTTTGCGACGGTTCAGCCGCAGGATGCACCCGCAACGACGTCTTTCTGGAGCTGCACGTTGATGCGCCCGGCGTTGTAGTCCATCGTCACCGGATACTGAGCTTTGTCGCGCGCGACCACGCGCACGAGCAGCTTTCGCTCGAGCACCTGTTTTGCTAGCGCATCGTCGTAGGGTTTGCCAATCAGTGTCCGGGCGAATGCGGTGCATTCGTCCGTCGAAGAGTCTACGGCGGCGGGAGGGGCGACTTGCGCGTGAGCGAGCGACGTGACCGCGGCGAGGAGAAGGGTGGCGAGGATTTTATTCATGCCTCGTATAGCACCCCTACCGCCAATGCCCCCACCTATGGCGCCGGCCGGAAAGGAAAAACCTCCCATGGCGGACCATAGGAGGTTTGGAGAGAGCCAGAAACGCTGGCGAATTACACAGCCATGTCCATCTTGATAGCCGGGTGATGTTGGTAGCCTACGAGCTGGATGTCGTCCGGATTGATGCGTTCGAACACACCCTTGACCTGCGAAACATCCGTGAGCGTCGGAATGCTGTCGCCCAGATGCAGCGTCGGTTGCGGGTAGTGCTCTCGGGAGATGAGTTCCTGCAGCCCAGCCACGTGGGACACATAGGCGTGACAGTCGTTTATGCTCATAACCACTTTTCCGGGCTCGAAGCCCGCGAGTTTTGCCATGACGCAAAGCATGAGTCCGCTCAGTGCCGGATTGAAGCCCAGACCTACGTCATAGCTGCGCATCTGCATCGACAGGTGCAGTCGACCCCGCGTTCCTTCCTTGTACGTGACCGGCGTTGCATCGACTCCGCGGGTGGCCCCCATCTCGACTTTGTACACATATTCTGTGTGACAGCTGGGCAATGCGGCCTGGTCCCATTCGTCCGGTCGCCAGCCTGTGATGACCTTGCGACGGTCGGACGGGTTGGTCAACAGTGCCTTGAGCACTTCCTCGAGCTGGTTGATGCCGCGGCGTAGCACGTAATTGTCGTCCTCTGCATCCCAGACAATGAATTCGTAGCCTTGCTTGACCAGCGCTTTCGCTTCCTCGCACGAGCGCGTATGCCGCCAGTCACGCCAGTCCGTCCATTGCTTGGAATAGATACGACCAAGGTCGTCGTCTCCCTTGCGGTGAGCGTTGGCGAGCCAGGATGGTGTCTCGTTTGCATTGCCATCCCAGACCTTGCATTTCAGCTCACGGAACAACGCTGCGTTGTCGTAGCCGCGAACGAAACCGGCCCATTCGCCAACTGCCGAGCGGAAAGCGAGCTTCTTGGTCGTAATGGCGGGAAATCCATCAGCCATATCGAATTCCAGTACCTGGCAAGGCAGCGACAGGGTGTCGATGCCCGTTCGGTTCGACTCCCGGACGCCGTCCGTGAGGATGCGACGCACGAGGTCGTGAAACTGCTGCATCGGATGGAGTTTGGTCATGTTGGTTCCTTTATCGGGGTGTCGGGCGGTATTGCCTCTTTTCCGTATAGCCAGCAGTCGGGCAACTCCCTAGGGGATATTGGCATATTGCTTATTACATGGTATATTACAACAATTCCAACCCCTGTTGCTGTGGCAACCCGAGGCCAAACGTGACCTCCCTGTCGTTCATCAAGCGATGCGCGCACGTGCTCGTCGCACTCATTCTATGCGCTGTGGCCGCGGCCGCCGTAATCTCTGTCTGGACCTGGACCCAATCGCCAATGACCGCACCGTCGTGGGACGGTCAGCTTGCGGGTGTCACCTACTCCGGCTATCGGCCCGACCAGGACCCCCAGAAGGCGCGCTATCCGACAGAGGCTCAGATTCGTGAAGACATGGCCATTCTGGCCAAACACACGCACCGTCTGCGCCTGTACGCTTCGAACGAAGGTCCGAACGTTGCTGCTATCGCGAACGACTACGGCATCGACGTGATGGCTGGCGCCTGGCTTCAGGGTAACGCCGGCCGCGACCGCAACGAACTGAACGCGCTCATCGAGAATGCGAAGCTGCCCAACGTCAGCCGCCTTCTCGTGGGCAACGAAGTGATGCTCCGTGGCGACATGTCGGCCGAGCAGCTCGCGCGCTACATCGACGAAGTGAAGAAGAAGACGAAGAAGCCCGTGTCGACGGCCGAGCCGTGGACCATGTGGATGACGCAGCCCGAGCTCGCCAAGCACGTCGACTTCATCGCGGTTCACCTGCTGCCGTACTGGGACGAAGTGCCCGCTGCTGGCGCCGCGGATTTCTCAATTTCGCGCCTGAAGGCAATGCAGGAGAAGTTCCCGGGCAAGAAAATCGTCGTGACCGAAACGGGTTGGCCGTCGGCCGGTGACGACTCGGGCCATGCGAAGGCGAGCCTGCAAAACGAGACGCTGTACCTGCGCTCTTTCGTGCAGAAGGCAACTGAGGTCGGCGCCGACTATTACATCATCGAGGCGTTCGATGAGCCGTATAAGGCCAAAACCGAGGGCAAGGTCGGCATGTACTGGGGCGTGCTCAATGGCGCGCGCCAGATGAAGATTCAGGCGTCCGGCACCATCTGGAAGACGGCTTCGTTTCCGCTGCTGGCTGCCCGCCTTTTTATTGTGGTTGCACCGCTGGTCCTGCTTGCCATGTACCTAGCGCGCTCGTGGAACGTCGGCTGCCGGCTGTTGATGGGTGTGGCGCTCTTCGGCGGCGCAGCGTATCTAGGCTCGTACGCGCTGTCCTTTGACGGGTTGTACTCCGCATCGCGCGTCGTGCTGTATGGCCTACTGATGCCGCTGACTGCTCTCTGCGTGCTGGTGCTGTGGGTGCAGCTGTTTGAAGGCCTTGAGGTGCTAGGTCGCAAGGACGTGACGAAACTGCACGCGCGCAAGCCGCTGGCTGCCGGCGCGCCGGAGCCGTTCGTGAGCCTGCACCTCGCCTGCGCGAACGAGCCTCCGGAGATGGTTATTGCCACGCTCGAGAGCTTTGCCGCGCTGGACTATCGCAACTTCGAGGTTCTGGTCGTCGATAACAACACCAAGGATGAAACCCTGTGGCGGCCGGTGCAGGCCTGGGTCGCGGAACACGCTGACCACTTCCGGTTCTGGCACCTGCCGTACTGTCCCGGGTTTAAGGCCGAGGCGCTGAACCACGCGCTCGAGCAGACGAACAAGGATGCGCAGGTCATTGGTGTGGTGGACGCGGACTACGTGGTCGAACCGAACTGGATTCGAGACCTCGTCGGCCACTTTGCCGAAGCGCCCGTCGCGCTGGTGCAGGCTCCGCAGGCGCACCGCGACTACGAAAACGACCGCCTCGCACGCTGGGCCGCGTTCGAATTCGACGGCTTTTTCCGCGTCGGCATGCATCATCGGAACGCACGGAACGCAATCATTCAGCATGGCACGATGACGCTGGTTCGCGCGAGTGTGCTGCGCGAATTGGGCGGCTGGTCGACGTGGACGATTTGCGAGGACGCAGAGCTGGGGTTGCGCATCATGGCGGCAGGCCACGAGACGCGGTATGTCGACGAGGTGTTCGGCCGCGGTCTCGCGCCGGCGACGTTCGCCGCATTCCGCAGCCAGCGCCGTCGCTGGGCACTGGGTGCGATGCAGATTATGAAGGGCCATGCAAAGACGATTTTTGGGCGCAGCGGCCTGACGTTTGCACAGCGCTATCACTTCGTCGCCGGCTGGCTGCCGTGGGTGAGCGAGGCGGCGCAGGTCGTAGGCTCCATCGTCGCGCTGGCGTGGACCATCGGCATGGCCGCGTACCCGCGGGTGTTCGGTCCGCCGGCTCCGTCGATGCTCGCGCTGGTGTTCGTGGTGCCCGCCTTTCGCGCGGTGATGGGTGTCTGGCTCTTCAAGCGGAAGGTGAAGACCTCGTGGGGCGACACGTTTGGCGCGGCGCTCGCAAGCGTGGCGCTGACCTATGCGATTGCTGAAGGCGTTCTGACGGGCTTGCTCGGCAAGCACGCGGCGTTCATCGTCACGGCGAAGAAGAAGGCTGGCGCGGTGACGTCGTTCCCGGCTATCAAGCGCGAAATCTGGCTGGGCACGCTGCTGATTGCGGCGGCGTGCGGCGCACTGACCATCTATCCGGAAGAGTCGCTCGAGGTCAAGTCGTGGACGAGCGTGCTGGTCATCCTGTCGCTGCCGTATGTGGCGGGGCTCATGATGGTCGGCCTGACCGAATTGAAGTGGGGCGTGTTCGCGTTGCCGCGCATGGCGCGCATCAAGCTGCGTCGGCTCAAGCGCACCCTCATTTGATGAGATAAGGCCAGGTGGCTCAGCGAAGCTTCGCGCCGCACTTCAGGAGCAGCTTGTCCATGAGGTCGAGAGCCTGATTGACCGTTAACGCCGACAGCACGTGGACCGCCTGAGCCGGCACATTGACCTGACAAAAGCCTTCCGCAAATGGAGGTTTGAGATTGCGGCGAACGCCGGCTTATGCCTGTGGTGCCGTGGCCCTGAGGACTAGGCAAGGCTGGGAGAGTAATGCGGGTTCTGCGGACCAGCCCGCGCGCAGCAGAGCGGCGCCGGCGAGGGAGTAGACATTGGTCACGTCAGCGTCGATAGCGTTAGCTCGCGTTGGTTCTGGTAGGGCGCAGACGAAGGCCTGTGCCCCCGCTCGGGCGTCGACGACGTGGACATCCAGGTTGTCAGTAGAGACTATTTTTCCGGGTCCGGAGACGAACGCCTCCCACAGGAGCAGGCCGTGTGCCGCCCGCTCGAACGAAGACCAGGACAGGTAGGGTTCCACGGGCACCAAGATGGCCTGCCGAATTGCGCTGAGCACCCAGGCAAGTTGCACGAGACCGGTTGCCAGCGCGCCGCAGCCGGCGCCAGCACACCAGGCACGATTGCCCTCGCCCGGCCGCGCACGTGTCAGCGAAGCTTCATCCTCGTGCAGCAGCACGAACAACGGGCACTCGAAGCCGAGCGCGACCTTGCGGCCGTCGTTCAGTGATTGCGCGACAAACCCGGCCAGACTAGAAAGGTCCTTCCCGTAGTGCTCGTCCGACGCCCACCAGCCGAAGTTCTTCTTCGGAATCGAGCCGACGTCGGCGCAGACGACAACCAGATTGTCCATGCGCTCAATGCATCGTGCCAGGATGCAGCATGTGCTCGAAATACAGCCCCGCGTCTGCTTCTGGCATGCCTTCCCTGAGATGCAAGGCAAGGCTGCTGTCGCCGTTTGGCGTAAAGAGCAACGGGCGCTGGTCTTCTGGCTGCGGTTGGACCAGGACCGGAATCCCGAGGCAATCGGGATAAAAAGGCAAACCGTTGGCGAGTGTGCCCTGATAAGGGCCGCCGACAGTATTCTTCTCGGATGTCCGGCAGTAATCCTCGAAATCAGCGTGACTGACTTCGGCCCACAAGCCCCAGACGAAGTGTGACTCTGTGCCGATGATAGGGACCTGCATGCAGGCGCGCACGAAGAAGTGTGACCCATCAAGCACTGCGAGGTCGTAATTCATCCGGACGCGCTCGATGCGCTCGCTGGGTGGCACGGCCAGCAACGCGTCCGGTACCTGGCAGGCCATACTCGGACCGCCTTCATGCCACTCATCACAGCTGCCGCATTTGAATCGAAACTTCATGCTGAAACCTAATCTTATTGTGAAGCAAGACGCGTAGCGTGCTTAGCGAATGCGCTGAACATCACTGGCCAGCAATTGAGCGAGATACAGTGCGCCAAGCGCGTCGTATCGCTCTTCCATCGGAATCGGCACGATGGTCGACTGGACCTGTTCCGGTGCGACTTTGAGCGCTCGCGCGCGCTCGCAGTCCGGGCACAAACCCGGCAGCGACTGGCCGTGGTAGAAGCAGTCTGCCATTGAGGGTTCTCCTGGAAATTGCGTTTGAGTAGGCAGCATTTTAACGCAAGGGCAGCTTATCAACGGCAAAAGAAAAGCCAGGACTGGCCTGGCTTTCTTTGCGATGCGCGGCGCTTAAGTCAGCACGTCCGCATCCGTGTAGATGAACTCGGGCCGCCCGGATACCGGCTGCACGGTGTCGATGTCCCGTTTGTAGCCCATCGAGGTCGTGAAGCCCGCCTCGAGCAGGAGCCTACGCACGCGCGCCACCTCGTCCCGGTCAGTCCAGTCTTCCGTAAAGACGCAGATGACGAGGGTATCGAAGCCGCGGAGCCTGCTTCCACGAATCGTGCTGGCCATAGCTGCGCGCAGTTTCCCGTCAGCAACCAGGGCGTCGATGCGAGCCCACGCATCGTCGACCGTTTCAACCGTGAAGTGCAGGCACCATTTGCCGCTCTTGTCGGTGCTGAAGAACCGCCGGCCTTCCGGCTGCGAGTGCAGCCAGATGAACGGCAGGTCCGGATTGGAAGGTACGCGCGCCATGAGTCGTCAGCCCGCGAGCGCGTCCTTGACCAGCTTGCTGGCCACGCCCTTGTCGAAGTTGCCTTCGAATTCGGCGTTGAGCTTGCCCATCAGGACACCCATCTGTTTCGGGTTGCGTTCGGCGAGCTCAGCGACGTAGCGGCCGACGGCAGCACGAACTTCGTCTTCCGTCGCCTGGCGCGGCAGGTATGCGGTCAGGATGACCAGTTCAGCGGCCGGCTGCACACGCGCCGCCGAGCCTTCCGGCACGACGCGCAGCGTTTCTTCCGTGTTCTTGATGAACTTCTTGATGACGGCCGTCACTTCGGCGTCGGTCGACTTGCGGTTGCCATCGTCCTTGCCGATGCGGCCAGCTTCCGACAGCAGCGTGGTCAGGAAGAGCGCCTTATCGGTTTCGCGCGCCTTGCGCGCTGCCAGCGAATCCTGGCTGATACGTTCCAGCAGTGTGGTCATGCGTTTACTCCTTGGGCCAATCGCCCTTTCGTTGGTATCGACTTCGTGTTCTTGATGCAGGAGCCTTTACGATTACGGTGCGGCGCATCCACCGGGCTCCCTCGCTTTAGCGCCCGCGAGTCTTGGGCGGCAACATGTCGAACGTTGCCGTGACCTTCGCCGCGGCAACCTTTCTCGGGCGTTTCGCGGGCGGCTGGGCACAGTCGGCTGCCGCGCGTCGGCATCGGTCCTGTGCATTCGCTGCCGACGTGTGATGCGGCACGCTGTGAAAGTCGCCATCCAGCATCTCGACCGCTTTCTGGCAGATGGCCACGTGTCGCGAGCGCTCGGACTTGCTGGTCGAGGCGGGCAGGTATTCCAGCGTTGCGGCCTCACACGAAGCCAGGTAGGCGGTCGCGGCCTGATAACCGTTCACGGCCTTCAGGAGCGCGACAATCTCGTCTTCGGTGAGCGGCTCGTTTCGGGCGAGCTTGGCGTAATACGGTGCGGTGTCAAAGGGTTGAGCCATCGGCTTCTCCAGATATTCGGTGCCGGGCTTCCACCGGGCTCCCTCCTCGTTTTCGCGCCCGCGAGTCCTGGGCGTCAGCAAGTCAAACTCTGGTGTGCTTTCACGCCAAAGGTTATTGGTCATTTCAGGGGACAACGCCCTCGCAACCTTTCTTCCTGATGGCTTGCCTTCTCCGATGCCGTTCGACGTCCATGTGGCATCAGTCCTTCGGTATCTTCCATCCTCGCCCTGCTTCCAGTGCCCGCGAATCTCACGGGTCTGTGGTGTTCATCAGGGTGAACAGCTCCACGGTCACACGCGCTCATCACCACTCATTATCGGTACGCGGGTTTTCACGCCGCTGGCTGCTTCTAAGCCTACCGCCCATGAGTCTGACTTACTGAAATTGCATTATATCACAAAATAGCATTAATGGGTTAGATGTCAGCGCCTGCCCTGACCAAAATCTGGTAGGCCTGCAAGGGCGTTGCCTCCGCGATGAGCACTCTCCGCGCTATACGAATTCGAGGAAACCGCTGGGTATCCCCGTGTTCGAGTGTACGTGTCAGTGAGTGCCAAATCCATTTGGAGGTACATCATGCAAACTATGCTTTTTCATAAGGATGTTTATGCGCCGGTGCGGCTGTTCCAGACACCTGGAGCCTTGTCGCTGCACTACACCCGCCATGCACTTTTGGCCGCACACGAGGACCGCTACGGCGACCTGACCGGCCACCTTTCCGCGAAGCTTGTCGTTGCTTCGAGCGAAATCGTGGAAGTCGAGTGCGCCATGACGGGCCGAATACTCAAACGAGTCATTCGGCACCAGGTCACCGAGCGTCTCGACCTGGTATGGGTGGTAATGGTAGATGGAGTGGTGAAAACCGTATGGGGAAACCTGCACGACGACCACCACAAGACGCTTAACCGGAGACGGTACGTTCAACCGCCTCGTCTTCACTAAACAAAAAGCCCTCCGGTGTGGAGGGCTTTTCTTTGTTGGGTCGCCGCGGGCGCGCTCAGGCCACCAGCAGCACCGGCGCGTATTCGTCGAGCTGTTCAAGCGTGTTGCGTGCGTTGACGTGCAGGATGCCAATCCCGCCGGCCGCGACCCAGGCGTCGATGTTGCGCTGGATGTCGTCGATGAGAATGTGGCCCGGCTGGGCCCACGCTGCCTTCGCGGCGCCGTGTGGCGCAATGAGGACGGGGACAGTCTGGCTGATTTTTTCCCGCACCCAGATGCGCTTGTCGCCCGGCGCCGTAGTGAGCAGGCCCGTGGGCTTCGGAATAGCAGTCAGAATTCGGGCCGGGCGGCCACGACCCTGAACACCACGCCAGAGCTCCAGCGCATCGGCGAGCATCGGAAGCTTCTCGAAGAGATGCGGGATTTTCTCAAGCACTGCCCACGCTTGCGCGGATGGCAGGCTTTTGTAGTTCGCGCCGAGGATGCGAGAGGTTGCCCCGTAGAAGTCAACCATCACACCGTCCAGGTCGATATTGATATACAGCTCTTCGTTGAGTGTCATTTATTGTTCTTTTGCGATGTGTTCGCGCTCTTCAGCAGCAAGGGCAGCCTTCTGTTCCGGCGGCAGCTGGGAATACGGCATACCGTACGCGGCCTCCGGTGGACACAGCTTTGCGGCAGTGTCCTGTTAGGTGCGCACGATGCGCACGCGACCGTGTTGGCGGTACAGAATGAGCATTAGTGGCGATACTTTGCGAGGTTCACGCGCGCCGGCGCGAGCAAAGTGCGGCCGTAGCCCGTCCGGTAAAGCGTGGACGGGTCGCCAAACGCCAGCTCGCTGAAGTGGCCCATGACCTTGCCGCGGCCGATTGCGTAGGCCTCGTCGTCGACGAAACCGTATTCGTCGCGAACCTGCGCCTCGTACTGGGCAAACCGTTCGGGCGAAGCGCCCATGATGGCCAGGTCGATGTCAACCAGCAGGTCCGCCAGGAAATCGCCAGACGACGAGTGCGCGGTGCTACCGTGCGCGGTCGCCATCACCAGCGCGGCCACACGGTCCTGGGCAGGCGTCGGGACGCCGAGCTTGGCGAGTTCGACCCGGGCAAGTTCTGCGCTCTTCAGTTCGTTGTCGGTGCCACGCGGGTCGTAGACCGCGTCATGAAACCAGTAACCGAGCACAAGCAAGCCGCGCCAGAACGGGCCCAGGCGGCCTCCCCATTGACCTGCCAGAGTGACGCCTTCCTCGAGGTGCTGAAGCTGATGGTAGCGCCGGTGCGGCTCAGACCAGGCAGCCATGAGCAGCGCATGCGTGTCGTCTGCCCGCCCACCGCCAACGCGGGTCACCGCGAGCTGAAAGTTTTCAAGAGAAATTGCCACCATAACCTCCGAACACCGGGCGAGCGAATGCTCGCTGCATTAAGTAAGCCCGCCTATTCGAACGGGTTACAGTATAGCGCAAAAACGACGGTGACGGTTTGGCTAGGTGAGGTAGATGGTGCGCCCAGGAGAATTCGAATCCCCAACCAAAGGTGTAGAAGACCTATGCTCTATCCGTTGAGCTATGGGCGCATGAAGGATGTGATGTGGCTTACTGACCGTTCCAGCGCCTGATGACGCCTTCAAACGAGTCCGCTTCGAGCTCGAACCCACAGCCGAAGTCGTGAAGATTGCAGCCGGCGCGATAACGCGTGCGTTCGCGATTGCAGGGGTAGGCGAAGTCGAGGTCATCGGCCCAGATAACGCGCTTGCACGCGGGGCACGGACCGGGCGCAAGCTCGACGACCCAGGTGACGTCGGTAGCAGCTTGCAGGGCCGCCGCGTGTGCGTCTGCTTCGTCGCGCGGAAACGTAAGCGGCTGAACGCAGTAGCCATTCTCGAAGCTGCGATTGGACACGAGCACGCCCGTCTGTGGATGCCGTACGGCATATCCGGCATGACGGTCAGTGACCTGCTCTCGAAGCGCGTAGAGCGCCGTGGTCGTGTTTGCAGCCATGGGGGTGATGAAGGAAATCTGGTGCCGGAGAAAGGATTTGAACCTTCGACCAACTGCTTACGAAGCAGCTGCTCTACCGAGCTGAGCTACACCGGCATGGTGCCCTCGAGAGGAATCGAACCTCCGACCTCTTCCTTACCATGGAAGCGCTCTACCGACTGAGCTACAAGGGCAGTGAGATATTAGTATAGCGCGGAAAGCCGTCGTATACAACGAGCAACCCGCGCATTTTTCACTCCTCGCGGAGGTCTTGAAACAGACGACGCTCCTGCGGCGTTACCTCGAGGAAGATACGGCGAGGATTTCCGCACAATGCGCATGAGCAGCGCGCGGCGGTCGTTACGGTAATACCGAGGTCGACCGGGTCTTTTGCCAGGTCCTTACCGAAGTAGAACCGGCGGTTACGCTTCAAACGAGCGATGTGGTGGCGCCGAAGGGCGCGGGTCATAGGCTTGCTGCAGTCCATACATACTCCGTAGAGTGTGGGCCGCCAGCTGTGCAGGACCCTCCTGCACTTTTACGCGCTGACGGCCGGTCGTATGGACCTGTACCGCGGCTGTACGTACTTCATGTTTCTCCTTTACGCAACTTTCTTCACGACTGCGACTGGAAGCTCGAGCACATGCTCCCATTGGGTTTTGTAATTCGCGGCGGTCAACGTCTCGCCGCGCCAGTATAAGTGCATGAGGTAGTCCAACATGGCGACAGAAGACGGTGTCGCGTACGTGTAGACCGACATGTCCCCGCGGTGAGTCTTGCCCAGCGGCTCAAGCTCATAGACCGGATGCTCCGGCTTGCCGTGGCTTGCCCTGAACGCGAGCGCCTCGTCGAGCGTCTCGACTGCGAACACGGACTTGTACCGCGACGGCCGGTCGGGAAAATGGGCCTCCCGCGTGCGCTCCAGCAGCAAGTCGAGCATCTCACTCCGCGACTGGCGCATGGCAGCGTGCAGCGAGTTCATGAACTGACTTGCCTGGCCGACGTTACCCACTGCGAGGGCCTGGCTAGCGGCGGTAAGAAACCGCATGGGTGCGTCCTGGCTGACATCGGGCGCCGGCGCATTTCGATAATACTGCAGGCCGTGCCACGAGTAGCCCTCTGGTTGCATCGCGTCAATGTGTTCAAGCACCCCCGGCGTCGCTGGCTGGTTGGGCGTCAGCTCCAGGTTCTTGCCTTCTACGTAAAATCCGCGTCTATCCACAGAGAACAATTTCAACGCTATCTCCAGCGCGCCATGAAAGCCGCTATTGTGCGGCCTGGCCGAGGTGACCGCAACATGCAAGACGTCATGCGCTTTTGCGTGCCGACGGACAGTCGTACGGCCACCGAGAACTGATGCTTGGATGTCGAAACTCCGTAGAAACGACAAAGGGCGCCGTAGCGCCCTAAACCGTCTTGGCTGGCTTGTCATCGCCGGTGCCAAGCGGGCTTCTTCGACGCCTGAGCGGAAGAAGTCTCGAAGGACCCTTTCGGGTCGAACATGGTGGTGGTGATGGAGGGCTCCGACCCCTCGGCCTCCGGGTTATGAGTCCGGCGCTCTGCCAACTGAGCTACATCACCATCCTGCGAAAAGGTTGCTCAAAGCCCGGTACTTCGTCACAGCCATGGCGACCGGGTCCCACGTTTTGGAGCAATCAATCCGCGTGAAGCAACAGGAGCCGGCTGCGAACCCGGCATTGTCGGTTTTGGACGGCCCGATGCTACTTTCGAACCGACAAAGTCTTGCGACCTCTCATCGCAACAGCTGGTCAGTCGGAACCAGTACGCCGGGTTCCACCGCCAGGACACTCCGTCCTTTCCTGCACGTCGCCCGTGCATTTCCTGCTAAATCACTCGGGGCTGGCAGCATGAAACTTGTCTGGGGCGGACGAAAGGCCCGCTTATCCAGGGTAACGCTACTGCCAGCCCGGAGCAATCTTGGTGGAGCCTACGGAATTCGAATCCGTGACCTTTGCAATGCCATTGCAACGCTCTCCCAACTAAGCTAAGGCCCCAAGGGTTGGCAAGGGTTATCCCCTCGCCGATGGTCTTTCAACCACCTTTTTCCGTAGTCCCAGGCGTCCCTGGGGTTCACGCGTAAATCCGCGATTTCAGATGCGCTAGCCCTTTTAAGGCACACCATCCCCGGTTGGAAATGGCAAGCGTGGCCGGATTGTTTTTTGGCCGTTGCAATTGCCACGACCTACGTTTGGTTGCGGGAATCAGATTTGAACTGATGACCTTCGGCTTATGAGGCCGACGAGCTCCCGGGCTGCTCTATCCCGCTATCGAACTGGCGGAGCCGCTCGAAAGCCGCTCCTGAAAATCGGTGTGCCACGCTGCTACCAACAGCTGGCACGTGGGCGCTTTGCCAGTCAGATGTGCGGCGCTCACGAAGGGCCTCCCCGGGAGGCCCAACAGATACGCTATCCTTTGCGTTTCAGCTCACATCAAGCTGCCTGCGTTACTCCTGTCGGAATGGCGCATCGAAGTCGCCCTCGATATGCCGCAGGTTCCGCTCCATTGCCAACGGTAGGCCAGCAGGAGTGCTGCGCCTGGTAAATTACGGGCCAGGACACCCGGGTTTTGGTTGCGGGAGATGGATTCGAACCATCGACCTCAGAGGTTATGAGCCTCGCGCGCTGCCATCTGCGCCACCCCGCCAAACTTTTTCAGCCGTCCCAGCCTTCACGGCCGAAACGCATTGCTTCGTTCTGCTTCATTACAGGTCCCATCCTTCATTGTGCGAGACCCGCGATACGACGTGTACGTTCTTCTTCATCAGGCACCGACCTCGTACGTAAGTTGTTGATACGTGATGATGTATAGCTGGCGGTGGGACTAGGGTTCGAACCCAGGTGCCGTTGCCGACTCTGCCTTTCCAAGACAGCGCATTTGACCGCTCTGCCACCCCACCGTAAAACATCGTGCTTCCAGCGTCGCCGGTACCGCCCCGGCTGCGTCATGGTTGGAACACCAGGCGAAAAAACAGTTATTTAATCCTGGTGCTGTTCACTACGAACGACATTTGCCATGGTTCTTCTACCAGGCAAAGGGTGGGTTACGCTCCCACGAAATGACATTGGCCAGATTGAAGCTGGCTGCACGTCTAATGTGCGTAACGGTGAAAGCACTTCGGTCTGAAAGCTGACGGCTATGCTGTCGGGGCCACGCGTTTGCACCGCGTTTAGGATACGCAAACCGTTAGACTTGCACATCCGGTTATCCGAGCAGACTCACTCAACCGTTGCTTGCAGACCCAAGTGCTTTCGCACTGGGTTATTCAGGCCTGAGATTACGGCCAGAACCGACGCTCCACTTGGTCAGATTATAGTGAGCTTGCGACCCACCTTCCCGACCGTATCCACCCCGCTCAAGCGAGGTTTAGCGTCATGGCTGCCTTCTTTCGGGTTTCCCCAGGGCGGGCTTACATTCCCTGTCGCATCGCACTACTCGATTCTCATCCTACCGCCGACCTTGCGAGCCGTTCGAGGTTGCAGCCTCTACGTGCGGATTCCTATCAACACCTTCCGTCTTGCGGACTTCAGGCGCCTGCCTTCAGGGGTCCCTGGGCAGGGTTAAGCCACTTGTCATGCGAATGCCGGACACGACTTTGCGTTTTGTAGACAACGAGGAGTTGAACCTCACCGTCGGCTTTCAAGGCCGATGCTCTATCCAATTGAGCTAATTGCACCCACCGATACGAGCGTGTCCCATGACTCCAAAACCTTTTGGGCTTCAGAATATCACTCGCATCATGTCTTTCTCCTGCCGGATACTCAACGGTTCTTCCGGACTCTGTGTTCGTCTTGCGACGAACCCATCACCCATCGAACTGCGTTGTCGCCATTGAGGGCATCTACGACAACAACGCTACCCTTTCCCGTACAGATTCGCATGTTGGTTATGGCTGGACCCACGGTACCACCCGCAGTGTTTGCCGACCCAAGTTCCCCTTCGCTCCCGAAGGACACGTCAGGCTCGTCGGCCGGCATTCTTTCCCAGACCACATGCTTTATCCTTATCGCCACCGCTGGTCGATGACGAACCTCTTTCGAGGTCGAGGAGGCTTGCCTGGCTTGACCTGAATGACCCGAAAGCCATTCTGGCGCGAGTTAGTGGGCTACCTCGCTTTGACCGTATCGCTACGGCTGTCTCCCCCAGGCGGGATGTTTTCTCCCTAAGTGTTCAGGCATCCGGCAAGCAGCCCGAAGGCGGCTGTCCGAACGCTAGAACCCATCAGCTACAGGGAGGAACTCGCTGATGTAAAACTCTCTCTTCTCGGGGAACCACAGATGCAAGTCGGTATGCTTGCTCAGTCCGGCCTGTGTTTCCGGACAACTATGGAGTCAGAGGGCGTGGTACCACGCAGTCTCTGCTTTTCACCTGCCAGCGCACGTCATCGTGGGTCCTACCCACCTAGCCGTGATTCCCCCAGAAGAGAGAGAAAATTTGAATCCAGATTGTTTAAGAGCGAAGCAGGTATTGCTACCTGCGGTGACTGTCTGCATCAGCCAGTGTTAGCAGTATAACACCAAAAAGCTGCATGTCAACACTACCATGCAACTTTTTTAAGTTAACTGAAACTACACAGAAAGTGTCAGGTTTTCACAACAAGCGTGCCCTAGTTAACTACGCAGCAGGTCAACTCTGCGTCGACCACGTCGACAGACGCTCCGGCATAACGCAATGCAATGTTGGGCACGGGCGCCGGATTCTGTTCAGGGACGCCCAGCTCGTCGTCGAGGGGAAAGAATTTCTGCGCCCAGCGGCCGGCAGCGGTCTGATACTCAAAGCCATTGAGCAACGCAGCTTTGAACCACAGCTCTGGCGGCGCCTCGCACTCGAACAGGAAGCTGGTGATGGCCTGCTCGTCGGTGTCGACGAAGTCACCCGCATCGAGCTGACGCTCCCATCGCTGCGGCGCGGCCCCACCCTCACGCGGTCCGCGGCCATCGACTGAACGACAGAGTGCGTCCCAGAGCGCATCCAGCATTTGGGCATACCGCCCGTCAGGGAGCGCTTCGGCGACGGTGACTCGAACCTGGCTCGTGATGTCGCCGTACTCCGGGTCAATCGCACACCAACCCAGCGGCAGATGCGGCAGGACAGGGTCGCGCTCGCGGCCCCGCGGAGTCATGTCGAAGACAGGCTTCCGAAGCCAGAGATGGCATCGCTCGACGCCGCGAACGTAGAGGTCCCAGGTCGAAGGTCGTGTGAACCAGATTTTCATGCGTCTTCGCTCGCTGAGTGCGTCACGCCTGGCTCTCGAGCGTGAACACCGCGTCTGTCCACTGTTCGGGCAAGGGCTCCGGCTCGTCTCCGCCGCGTGCCGTGTGGTACATCACCTCCCGCACGAGGGACCAGTTCGCGGCGCGCACCGCCGCGATAAGGCTGGCGGTGTCCTTTTTCCAGCCCGGCAGATACTTGTCCGCCAGCAGCTCTTCCGACTCGAGGCCAGTCTGCTCACTCTCCTCGAAGGCGAGATGATACGCAAAGCTTGTCACAGGAATGACGCGCATGGCGCCGGTCGGAAAGCAGACGAGAACCTCCTGGTCGAGCAGAGCGCCAAAGAGCTTTTTCTCGCGCGCGATGCGCGCCAGCCAGATGTTCGACTGCTTGCGGATGGTCTTCAGAACCTTCTTGAGCGGCGTATCGAGGTCCGGGTATGCCGAACCAGCCGCCAGCACGACAGGCGCGCCACCATCGGCAGCCAGGGCGAGCAGCTCCGCCTCGACGCGTCTGAGCGCCTTCCGATACCGTGTCGCATCGAACCGCAGGGTGAGCGCCGCGCCGGCGGGGAACAGGTCCGCGGCCAGCTCCTTGCGAAACGGCTCTTCGGGAAACGTCCAGGTCATTACCTCGCCGTCAACGCGCAGCTTGACGTGGTCATGGATGCCGGCACAGCCTGCCACACCGCATCCGCACGTGTAGAGGTCCGTGTCGACGTCGCGCAGGCCGTAACCGATGAGTGGCGCGATGTCGAATACATAGCCCTTGAGCAGCGGAACGCCGTCGACCAGGGGCCTCGCTTCGAGCACGCGATACGGCCGACCGGGACCGCCGTCCTCAGAGCCATCGACCAGGTCGACGACAAAGACTTTGAAACTCAGGGAATGAACGGCGCCTGCCATGTGTGTTCGGTCTCGCTTTGTGATGTTGTTCATGCGTGCGCACAACAAAGTGTGCGGGAAAAACCTGGCGCAGGGCCGGTGGCGTCGTTGCCACGGTCGCGCGCAAAGTGTGCGGCAAGCTCGGGCAAATCCGCCGAAAGCCCGTCGGCTGGCCGATTGGCGGATTCCCGCATACTTTGTTGTGTGTTGAGTGGCGGAAGACGGGTGCACTCGAAGCCCAAGCAGGTCGCCCCACTCCCACGGATTTCAAATCCGGTCCCACCCCTGGCGGGTTCGTCTTCCAGAAGAATGTGCGCATCAGCGCGCGGTGTTGGTGTGTCGATTGAATTGGAGGATGAGGCTGAGGTTGAATCAGCGGCATCACAGGGCTCCGGTACTGTTTTCAGTGACCCCAGTAGGCGTACTCGCGCCGAGTTCCTGTGTTCGGATAGCCTGAACCAGCTACTTCCAGTCCTTCCGCCAGGCGCCGTTTCCGGTCGGCGCAAGGCTTCCGTGTCGTTTTCACTTTTCACCCATCTGCGCAGCGTGCTGAACAATCGTCAGCATTGCAACTTCAACCATTGGCACCGGACTCGAACCGGGTCGCCTTGAGGAAGTCGAACCTCGCCCTGTTGCAAACGTCACCATGAATCGTACGGGAACTCAGCCCGCTGAACGCTGCGCAGATGAGAGTGCCTTGCGGACATTACTCGTCAACAATGAAATCCTGTAGTCAGCGTCCCGGGCTTGATTCCGGGTCAGCCACACACTGCCAGTGGCCTGCGGTGGGTTGCGCGTCCGCATTGCCCACTCCGTTGTCCTTCGGCACCTTCGCAGCCTGCCCCTTTCCGGCTCGACCCCTCGGCTTACGCGTTGGCAGTTCGACTGTCGCAATGACACCTACCGGAGAACAGGTTTAATGTTTCTGCACCGTGCTTAGCGTGTCCGTCCACGCCGACGCTGACTACAGGACTTCATCAATTCTGGCTACCGGCCGGTGTGGACCCTTCGGTTGCGAAGACCTACCCGCCACTCCGTTTAACCGTCACCCGCACTGCACGCATGCGACGACCAGGCATTGCCTGCTCGCCTGGGCCGTGACACGCTTCGCTAGCGCGTTCGTGCCCGTCAGTCGGCCGGCCGCCCGTACACTGGGCTCTGCTCCTGCCGGTAGCCAGAATTGATGAAGCCGATACTGCGTTACTACTTGAAACGGGAGGTCACTTTGGTTTCGAACCACTCCTCCGCATATGGACTTATGTGAACCATTCTTTCACCCGAATCGAACGGGGTACTGCCTCTGCTGCGGCGCTCTACCGTTAAGCTAGATGACCATGAAACCTGGTGGAGCAGACGGTAGTCGAAACCGTGGCCTCCGCGTTGCGAACGCGGCGCTCTCCCAACTGAGCTACTGCCCCAGAAAACTTGTTGCGGCGTATGGAGTCTTACCCCGGACGCGTCCCGGCTTTTACAGTCCCCACCGCGGTAGGACCACCGGAATCCCCTTTCTTTTCGCGAAAAAATCTTCAAACCATGTGCTCTGCCAACTACGAAGCTTCGTTGCTTGCTGGCGCTGGTCGCGAAACCCTGGCCACACAACTCGGCGTCGACTTCTTCCGATTACTAAGGCTAGTTGGCGCCACTGCCTTGGTTTCACCGTTAGCCGGCAGAGCACATGATTCAAAATATTGCTGAAAATGGTAGGACTTAACGGAGTTGAACCGCTGACCTATTGCTTGTAAGGCAACCGCTCTACCAGCTGAGCTAAAGTCCCGTTTTCAACAACAGAGATGACAGTATAACGCAAAATGCTGTCATGTACAGCAGTGCGGGCGAAAATGTTGCTTTTCAGCCCGCACTTTCACGTCAGTCGAACACGCCCATTGTGGTCGCCAGCTCCGCGGACTGCTGGCTTAGCGACGCGGCGGCAGTAGCCGATTCTTCGACAAGCGCGGCATTCTGCTGGATGGTGCCCTCGAGCTGCACAACGGACGCCGACACCTGCGCCAGGCTCACGCGCTGCTCGTTCGACGTATGCGTAAGTTTCTGCATGCGTTCATGAACGGCGTGCACATCCTTCGAAATCGCGCTCAGGATGGTCGCCATACCGTCTGCGCTCTCTACGCCCTGCTGGACCTCTGCAGAAGTCTGCTGCGCGAGACCGGCAATCTCCCTGGAGGCGTCGGCGCAGCGCTGGGCCAGCGCGCGCACCTCAGTGGCCACGACGCTGAAGCCGCGGCCGGCCGAGCCGGCCCGCGCCGCCTCAATTGAGGCGTTGAGCGCCAGAATGTTTGTCTGGAACGCAATACCGTCGATGAGGGCCGTAATCTCGCCGACGCGCCCCGACAGGCTGGAGATATTTGTCATGTTCGCGGTGAGCTGGGCCGACGCGCGTGTTCCTGTGTCAGTTTTTTCGGCTGTCCCGGTCAGGATGATGCCGACTTCTTCGACGTCGCCGGCGGACTGCGCGACGCCTTGAGATACCTGTTCGAGCGACGCCGCGCTCGCCTGGAGCGACGCCGCGGCGTTCTCGGTCCGACTCGACAGGTCGCTCGAGCCCGATGCAATCTCGCTTGATGCCACGTCCACCGACTGCACGTTCATGCGCACCTTCTCGACCGTTTCGCGCACAGAGTTCAGTGCATTTGCGAGCGTCTTTGCCAGCGGCTGCGTCACGGGCACGTCGGCCGCCGACAGATGAATGCGACCATCGCCCTGGTCGAGCGCGGTCGCGAGCGTGCTCAGTTCTTCCGCAAGGTTGCTGCCTTCGCGCTGCCGGATGGCCATGTAGACCGAGAAGCAGGCCTGCAAGTAGAGATACGCAAGCTGCGAAATCAGGTTCGGGATGTCCGGTGTCGAGAGGAAATACACGGGGTAGCCCTGGCGCTGCAGTTCGTTGACCACGAAGCCGTAGACCGTGAACGTCAGCGTGGCGACCACGATAGGACGCCAGTGCTGATACATGCTGAAGAGGCCGAGAGCCACGTAGATGCCGAAGTGCAGCTTTTCCTGGCCATGTCCGGCCTGGATGTTCAGAAGCACAAAGCTGACGAGAACCAGCGGAAGCCCTACTTCCGTCAGAACAGTCCCGCGCCCGATGCCGTAGAGGCTTAGTGCCGTCAGCGTCAGCAGGAAACTGAAGCCCGCCGCGGTGGCAATGTCTTTCATCCACAGGCCGATGAGCAGCGCGATGACGACATACAAACCAACCGACCAGAGCATCACCTGGTCGGCTTTGAGACCGATAGTATTTTTCGAATTCTTGTTGAGCATCTTTTGACCTGAAATATGACCTGAAAACGCGGACAGCGCCCGTAGACGCGGTCGACCAATTTCGCAGCGGCTCGCCGCATGCCGGTTTGATACTGAAATTAGTATAACGTTTTAGACTATATTTGTCAATTTGCCCTCATGCGCGGTGGGACTGTTGCATTGCCGGATAAGGTGTATTGCTGCCATTTTCCGGCGTTTTCGTCAGGCTCTGCGCTAGACTCAGATATAACACTCTTATATAAGAGTTACAGGGAGGAGCCAATGCGGAAAGTCATTTACCTCGCGCTCGGCTGCACGGTCTTGCCGTTGTTGACCTTGAGCACGAGTACCGCCCCGATGGGCTTTAGTCTCGCCTAATGGGCGCACAAGTTCTCGACGGATGACGTCGAGAAGCGCGGCTAGCGGTGAATAAGACAAACGCCTCTCAGGGTCGAGAGGCGTTCGGGGAGTTACCGGTGGGACAGGAGTCGCCGGATGTGCGGGTTGACCTGGTGATTGCTGACCTTGGTCATCTGCTCGACCGCGGGACGGGCGACCGTCAGTTCAAGCTTCCAGGCTGCCGGGAAGCTCCAAAGGTTGACGGGCGCAAAGTCCAGACGGGGCCACTGCAAGGGGGCCTGCATGGCGGCTTGTGACATGGTTTTTTCCTTGGATGGGGGTACCTTCCGTATAGCGCAGGAGCCCCCAGCCATGAAAAAGAGCCCAGCAATATCGCTGAGCTCCCGAGTCAAAACGTCATCATGCCCATCACATCGAGGCGAACCGCTGCGGCGTCGACGCACTTCTGCTTCTGCTCGGCCGTCATCGCGCGCCAGCCGGAAATCTCGTCGACCGTGCGTCCGCACCCCATGCACGTCCTGCATTCGGTCAACTGGCACTGCCGTTTGCACGGACTCGCCGGTTCTTGCTGGGTCGTTTCCATCCGTCATACCTCCATAGTTTGCCTATGGAGGTATAGCCGCATCAGGCCTGGGCGACGCGAACCGGCTCGATTTCGAGCGACTCCAGTGCCTCGCCGAGCATCTCGAAGACCGTCATGGTGGGCTCGGCCGGGAAGCTCGGGAATTCGACACTGCCTGCCCGGCAGCCATCGCGCTCGTATTCGACAGTGAAGCCGCGGCAAAACGCCATCGGCTGGATGTTCGCGCGCACGCCGGCGTACAGCCCGTCTTCCTGGTCGCCCAACACCCGGGCGGTCTGGAACATGAACTGTCGCTTGCGCAGCTCTTCGTCGAGCTCCTCAACGCCGTGAAAATATGGTTGCGGCTCTCCGACATAGACCTGCTCGAGCGGCAGGCTTGCTGCGGCGCTGAGCTGGCGTTCTGCCGCGCGCCGCCAGTCCGTGGAGAGCGAGTCGTACACATCCTCTGGCGAGGTAGCGCCGCTGTCGAGCAATTCCGTGCTGATGTCGCGGTAGTTAAAGGGCTGCGTGCGGTCCTCGGTTCGATAGAGCACCAGCAGCGAATACAGGTTGGTTGGTGCGATGGTCAGGTCGAGCCGGCCCATGCGCGCAACGATGAAGTCGCGCGCGAGGCGCCATTGGTCAATCCGCTTGCAGTGCGAGAGCAGCTGTGTGAGCTGCTTGACGTGAGAAAACGACAGCGACGCGAGCAGCTCGGCCGGCACCAGCCCGCACGGGACAAGCGTGACCTCTGCGCCCTGGCTGACAAGCCCGGAGTGTCGCAGGAGGCTCTGCAGTTCGCCAAACTTCTCCGGGTCCATGCGCGGACGGCCAACGCCCAGCATGACGGGGATGCTGCACAGGTAGTATTCGTGCGGAGCCTCGGAGCCCACGCCCTCGATTAGCTCCCAGCTCGCGTAGGTGCGGATGTAGTCGCGAAGCGTGTTCCAGCCATCGGTCGGCTCCTTCGCAGGCGATACGAGCTGTTCCAGCGCACGATTGAGCGCATCATCGCGCCCGGACTCGAGATAGCCGGAAATGAGCTGCGCAAGCTGCGTGTTCCAGGTGCGTGCGGCGCTTCGGACCGGAAAGTCCTGAATGTTGTCGCCGACCTCGGCGAGCTTGCTCGCGAGCGACGCCATCTTGTTGATTTTTGCTTCCAGCGGCGCGAGTTCGGTCTCGCGGTCGATACCGGCGGATGTCAGCAAGTTCACAGCTCCTAGTGGCGATGGCCTGTTACCAGTACCATCTGCATGGGTTATGCACCGACAGGTGCCAGGAGAAAGTTAACATTGCAGACCAGGCTAACACAATGGCCATGAACGAAATTCTGTGCTTGACCGAAAGTAGATTTCTAGCAGGTCGCCGCTTAAGTGCCACCAGTGCCCTCGATGAGCAGACCCTGGAACTGACTTACGGAAACGTGGCGGTTGCACGTCGGCGCTCGAGCAGCGCGAAGCCGATGACGGCGACCGCGGCGAGCCAAGGTGCGATGTCGAGGAACCAGCTGTTGCGGTCCGTAATCAGCGGGTCCGACAAGGCGATAGTCGAACCGACATACCCAAGCACCGCGCCACCGAGCCAGACCAGCGCCGGCAGCCGGTGTCCGACATGAGCCAACATGCGGGAGCCAACCATAATGGCCGGGATGCTGACGCAGACGGCCGCAATCGCGTAGGCAATACCACCCTGCCCGCGCGCGGTGGCTGCCAGCGCGAGCACGTTATCAACGCTCATCGCCATGTCGGCCGCGGCAATGGCCGCTGCAGCCAGGAAAAGGCTCCGATGAGGTTTCACGGCGGTAGGCGCCGCGTCGTGTGATACGAGCATGTGATAGCCGCGATACACGAGGTAGGCGCCGGCGATGAGGTCGACGCACGGCAATCCGACCAGAAGGCTCGCTATCAACAGCATCAGCGCGCGAAGACCGATAGCGCCGAGCGTGCCATAGACCATCGCGCGCTGCCGGATAGCAGGCGGCACCGACAGAATCGTCGGCACGATGAGCACGGCATTGTTCAGGCCGAGAGTCAGGTCGAGAAGACCGAGCTTGGCGAACACACCGAAATGGACGACGGACAATATGGTCACCGGCGGAGACAGGGAGCGCGTTTAATAAATATAAAAACAGTATACCAAATAATACGTCTTTTCTCTATCACATTATCGAGGTGTGCCCAGCACGAGCAACTCCGCCGATTTCAGTCAACGCGCATGCTCGACACAACCGCTCAGGGCGGCCGATTGGAACGCGAGACCTTCCGCGAACGTTGTCATTGGACGACCCTGTCGGTATAGCGTGGTGCCTGCGAAGGGACTTGAACCCTTATGCCGCACGTAGCGGCATAAGGACTTAAGCCGGGTGCGTCTGCCAATTTCGCCACACAGGCTAAACGTGGGAATGCAAAAAGGGACCGTTCGACTCGTCGGACGGTCCCTTTGGCGTACAGCTTTGGTTGTCGGTCTTTGGCCGGCAGGGGCGACCTGCGGTATGGCAATCCGACGGGCTCCTATGGAGCGCCATGCCCACCTTTCTCTCGTCGGGGCAGACGTCCTCCCAGAACCTTTCCCGATAGATGACCGGGGCCGAGAGGATGGACCTCGTTTTGGCCGGCGCACCCGGAGCAGCAGGTCGCCAGACCATAAACCTTGAATCTTGGTGCGTCTGGGCCGAATCGAACGGCCGGCTTCCGCCTTCGGAGAGCGGCACTCTGTCCACTGAGTTACAGACGCGACGTAGGATGGTGTCGACTGGCATTCCACCAGCCCGGCCTCTTGCGTCGAACGCGATGGCGGCTATTTCATCGCTGTCCCAAGCCCTGCGGATTGTACTTTCGCGGGTGCGATTTCCCAGGGCGACGCCTTTACGCGTAGAACGCGCCGTATGCCTGCGCGTAGTCGATAAGCTGACGCTCCTCTTCAGGGAGATTCAGATACCGCGCGAAATCTTCTGCCTCGCTCTCCGTCTTGAAGTAGCGCGGCGAACCAGCGTGTGAGTAAGTGAACTCGTATCCGTTACACCAGTGCGCAACGTAGAAGCGGGTTCGCAAAAACCGGCGCACGCCATACGCGCGCCACTCTGATTTCTGACTCATGCCGAAGCATCCTGGTTAGCTAACTGGTGCCCAAGGCCGGATTTGAACCGGCACGTCTTTCGACGGGAGTTTTTGAGGCTCCTGTGTCTTCATTCCACCACCCGGGCAATGTACTGCGTTGCGCGCCGCCATCACCCGTGCGTCGCGCGTTATTCCGTCCAGGTCAGGTTGAACTTGGCACCGTTCTGACAGGAGAACGTCTCCGAATATTCATACTTGCCTGTCGCGCGGCTACACCGGTAGCCACAGCTTTCTATCTCCCGAGTCCTGTCCGCTAGCTCGACCTGACGCAAACCACCATTGACGTCGCATTTTTGCGTCGCCATTGCGATGTGTTGCTCAGTTACCGGGCCGCTGTTCCCGCAGGCCGTGAGACCCAGGGAACCACACAACACGACATACAGCGCTAGCTTGTACATGACGGGAAACCTTGTTCGAATGGATGCAGGCACTCCCCCTGCCGCCGACTCCTACTGAAAGCGCGGATGACTCGCCTGCCGTTCCTTTTACGTCGCGCAGGTCTAACAGCCCGAAGGCTCGACGTCCTCCCCGTGTACGATTCCAGACGCCCGTACGGGAATTCCGTACACACAACAAAAATCGTACAAAGAGGTGAATCGGTTACGCAGCCGCAGTCTTTTTTACTCGCGGCTTGCGAGGTTTGTACACCGTGGCAGTCGAAAACGACGGGAAGCTTCCTCGCCCAATCGGGCAGCTCAGCGTCTTCGCTTTGTGACTTCCCTTTTCACGGCCGCACTGCTTGCACTTCGGCGGCGCAGCGCCTTCGAAATTCAGCTCGACGACAGCGTCATCGGTGGCCACGGTATACCTCGAAAATTGGTGCCCAGGAAGGGACTCGAACCCTCACGCCCTTGCGGGCACCAGACTCTCATTCTGGCTTGTCTACCAAATTTCAACACCTGGGCAGGTGTGTGACTTCAATACTGCATATTATACCGTCAAATTGCTATAAAAGCAACTGTTGTGGCAGGCCCGGACGGATTCGAACCGCCGACCTCAACGTTCGTAGCGTTGCGCTCTTGTCCAACTGAGCTACGGGCCTAAAAAGCTGGAAGGGGAGGCAGGATTCGAACCTGCGAAACACCGGGTCAGAGCCGGGCACCTTAGACCGCTCGGTGCACTCCCCTATTGAATCTGGTGGGTAATGAAGGGTTCGAACCTTCGACCTTCGCCATGTCATGGCGCTGCTCTACCGCTGAGCTAAGTACCCGAAATCTGCTTGTGCTGCGTTAAAATGGTTCGCTCCGCATCGTGGAAGACAACCGTGAACCTTTGGACCCTCCTGCACCACACCCGCGAGTTGCACGAAAAGCTGCTCAAGCTGAGTGTTGGTCATCGAGACACCAGGGACAGTTGCGCCTTCGCATCGTATCTGCTCGATTTCTCGGTGAAGCGCTGGTTGCCGCAGATGCGGTCATGCGTGCGAGGTGGTGATGGCGCGGCTGACGGCGGGTACTTCGACACGGCCGGTCGGGGCCACGCCCACTACTGGGCCGAGCTAGATGACGGCAACGACCAATGGGTCGCCGACATTACTGCCGACCAGTTCGGTGGCCCGCCCATCGTCCTGATGAAGCTGGCGGAGGCACAAGACCGGTACGTGCCCGGTGATGCGGCGCTTGTGGCCGAACACATGGAAGTGTTTGGCGAGTGGCTCGCTGAAGCGCCAACGACAACGGAGCCTGGTGGCTCCGCGTCGTGAGTTTGGTATTCGAAACTGGTCTCGAACCAGTGTCCTCTGCGGTGTGAACGCAGCGCTCTCCCCCCGAGCTACTCGAGCATTAAAGCGTGATTCCTTCGCGGTCAAGCGTCCCGGTTCGATACCTTGTCGGCCACGACCGTTGCGGCAGTGGTCGCGGCGCCGCCGGCAACCGCGCCCGCCGCAGTGACAACAGCCGTGCCGCCGGCCATGCCTGCGCCACCAGCGGCAAGACTTCCACCACCTAATGCGGCGAGACCCGCCGAGCTTGCAGCAGCGCCGGAAAGAGTGCCGCCCGCGACGCCGAGACCCGCTGCGCTGGCCAGCGCGCCGATGGCGGGCGCTGCGGCCAGTGCGACACCGCCCGTTGCTACTGCTCCCGCGACAACGGCGACCGTCTTGACCGGATTTTCCGGGACGTAATCGACAGCCGATTCAGCTGCATTCACTACCGAATGAGCGGCCGACAGAAGTGTGTCACCAAGTGAATCCCAGAACGACATGTTGTTCTCCTTGCGGCGTCTAGCCGCTGCGTTTTTGCGTCACCCAACCTTGCGGGTCCTGAGTGCCCGGCTATACCCCGCGCCAGACACTCATGAGCCATTATGGCCATGTATTTTTTTACACAAAGCCCATAATGCAATACCCCTACCCTTCAGAGGGTAATTGTTTTCGGCTTGCTGACGTAATACGCAATGAAGCATGGCGGAGAGCATCGGTCTCGAACCGAATCCAGCTTGCGCCAGACGCACTGCTTAGCAGGCAGCCCCTATCCCTGAAAGGTTTACTCTCCAAAAATTGTTGCCCCAGAATTGCGTACTACCTACAGCTGTCGTTTACGACATCCGTAGGGTTACGACACGCGCTGGAGCGCCCGCCTTCCCCCAAGAAACTGGTCGGAGTGGCTGGATTTGAACCAGCGACCTCCTGCATCCGAAGCAGGCCGTCTGACCAGGCTGACATTACACTCCGAGGGCTGGCAGCAAGCGTCGCGTATCGACGCTGCTGTCAAAAACGTGGTCTCCGAGACAGGACTTGAACCTGCGGCCTCCTGCTCCCGAAGCAGGCGCTCTACCAGACTGAGCTACACGGAGATGTGTGCGCGAGCGCACTTGCCTGGCTGCCTGTGTGACAGCCCGACAGGAAAAGAGGTTGCTGGTAACGCCAGCGACTCGGCACGTTACGAGTTCGTGCATCCGCCCTATCTTGCGGCCGGTTTATGTCCTCAAGGAACGCGTTCAGAGATTGCCGCGCGCCAGCACTGTCGTCTTACCCGCAAGGTAAGCCTCGAGCACGGTGCAGACTCTCTCGGTCATCGCAGCCCTTGATACGTGAGTACCTGATGGGTCGACCACCAGCCTCACATCCCGTACGCCATGCGCGCGCAGTGCCCGTTCGAGACGGTGCACGCGCAAACCATGATGGTCTACAGTAGTACCCATGGTTCATCCGCCTTGCGTGTTGTGGTTGGTGCCTCCGACTGGATTCGAACCAGTGACGCCTGCGCCTTCAACGCAGCGCTCTACCGAAACTGAGCTACAGAGGCATGTATATTGAAGGTGGTGCGGTCAGCTGCGCCACCTCTCCAAAAACATATGAAATGAGGCGCAGAATGAAAATCTACGCGACGTTGAAGAACCGATTCTCGACCCAGCATCTTCGCTCGCTGGGGTTTGTGGCCGACGGCAGCCGTATGGTCAAGCGTGGCGCGCGGCGCGTCGAACATGCTCAGGCGACCAGTCTTGACGGCACGTCCTGGCGGGTGACGCCGTACGTGCGCCACTGGCGCTGATGCAGATTCTGGCGATGACGGGATGGCTCGAACATCCGACCTCGGAACAGACCAAGGACCAGTTAGTCGCCGCGCAGCGAAGGAGCGCTGCGCGAAGCCGGCCCAGGATTCCGCGCTCTACCGACTGAGCTACGTCACCTTCGAAAATGGTGGAGGAGCCGAAAATCGAATTCGGACCGCCTGCTTGCAAAGCAGGTGCTCTACCTTAGAGCTGCACCCCCGTAGTGGTCTTGAAGCGTGCAGGATTCGACACCCGCTGGCGCCAGCACGACTGGCCGACGTCCACACAATCCGGCCTGGCTAGTCGTATTCGCCGTTATCCGGATTGCAGCGTGTCCCTCCACGCCGCCGCTTCAAAACCGTATCGCGTCTTGCGACACGAGAAACTTCAAACAGATGTCTGCGCCGCGCACAGTCCCATGTGTTTGACGTCTCGGATGGTCGGCGTACTGGGAGTCGAACCCAGAACCTCGAGGGTAAAAGCCTCTTGCGCTGCCAGTTGCGCCACACGCCGTAGTTCCATCTTGACCGCATGGCGCGAGGCCTTGTGCGGCTTGTTATGCGTCCCCGCTTTGCGAAACAGACTGGCGGCCACGAACGGGTTGCGCGGCGCCAGCTTCGGTTTTCGATGCATATCGAAGCTCCTGAATGAAAAAACAGATTGGTTGGTTGAGACTGCAGTGGGGTGACCGATGGGATTTGAACCCATGCATGCGCGGGTCACAGCCGCGGGCCTTAACCACTTGGCGACGGCCACCCCGCTGCAGTCTCATTGTTTGCGATAGAACGCGACGAACTTTTCGAACTCGCCATCCGGGATGACGTCGTTCGCGGCCGGCGCGATGCATTCAAATGCGAGAAACACGTCATAGCGCTTCTCGACGTCTGGATGATGGATGAGGTCCAAATGCCAGCCGCCCATCGTGAAGGTCCAGTGCACGAACGCTTGCAGTTCGGCGCACCAGCGCGCGATACTTGCGTTTCGACACTCGCCCCTGTAATAGCGGCCATCCTCGAGCGTGACCCTTCGCAGCATGCCCGCCGCGTAGGCTTTTTCAAGCTGCTCGTCGGTGTAGTTCACGGGATACGAGCACATCGACAAGCTCCAAAACATTGGTGCCTCCCTCTGGTATCGAACCAGACTCTCCTGCTTTTCAAGCAGGCGCTTTCACCTGATTAGCTTGAGAGGCCTTGAAACAAAAGTCCGCCCTATACTGGGCGTGACTACTATTTTTTGAGGAAAGACATGGACATCAAGAACATCAAGACCGAAGTACAGAATCGAATTCTCGAGCTGCCGTTGCCATTTTCCGTGAAGAAGGTCATAGAGAATCGCGAGTACGGGTTCACGGTAATGCCGGCCGGCGAAGTGGTGCGCAACCGCGCAGCCGACTATGGCCCGACAGACATCCTCGGAAACTGTCGCCTCGAAGACCTCGACCTCTGGGAACTGGCCATCTTTCTCGAAGCACAGGAACTTGCAGCATCCCGTTGAGCTTCACGCTTTCTCATCAAAGGCCGGCATTTTTGCTGGCCTTTTTTATTCAACCTGGAGGGACCGGAGGGTCTCGAACCCCCGACCTCGACGTTCGTAGCGTCGCGCTCTCATCCCCTGAGCTACGGTCCTATAGGTGATTGGCGGAGAGCAGGTGCACTCGAAGCCCAAGCAGCTTTCGCCGCTCCACTCGATTTCGAATCGGTGCCGACCTGTGCCGTTAGGAAAAAGGCGTCCGCGAATTAAAGCATAAGCTGTCCGTTCAATGGGCTCTCACGGCCCTCTCGGACTTCGGCGTAAAGCATAATTTGGCCTATCAAGCAAAAATAAAGCATAAGCTGTCAAATCGAACATCTGCCTACCCGACAAGCTGTATTCTTGCGCCGTAACGAGCGAAACGGCGCTAGCACTGGTCACTAGCCCACTCGGCGATTTGATGCGCAATCTCAACGCGTTGACCCACCTTGTTGGCCGTCATGCCGTTTTTGCGCATCTGGTTTCAGGCGTCCGCGATTTCAGACTGTGGGCGCAGGCGCTGGAACGCAGATTGACCAACACACGCAAGAAGTTGTGCGTCGCTTATAGCTGATACAGCCTCCGGCGTCTGCACCCCTTCTTGCAGCAGCGCAAGGCATTGTCCTCGGTTCAATGGAACGCTCAGCTTGCTCAACGGCAAGGCGCGCTCCGGAACGCCGAACTCCAGTCGAGTGAGCAATACGTCGACTGCATCGAGAAATTGCTGATGCTCAGGAAACAACGCCGAGAGTATGCGCTGAGCAGATCGCAAGTGAAACCGCGTGGCATCGGCGATGCTGACAATGTCGCCGTATCGAACCGCCGTGAAGGGATTTGCCGTGTAAGACCGCTCCAAACTCTCGACTGGAACTCCTTCAACCCAATCGAAGAGGATTGCAGCACGCTTGCAACGGCGCCAGAACGTATGTTCGTCGGCACCGTAACGCTGGAGAAGCCTGGGCATTGCTGGACCGAAGCGGACGATAACATCATTGACGCGAGCCGATTCAGTGCGACCACGCGTCATTAATGGCGTATAGACGTCGGACATCTCCGGCAAAACCTGCACGAGCGCCAAGATGTGCAGCGGAGGCGTTGTTGCAATGTTGATGGTCCGCAGAAGTTCCACCAGCCTCAGTCCGGACTCGAAGGAAAGCGACGAACTACCCACAGCTTGCCCAAGCATAGTCAGGTGGACGATGTCGTCACCTTCTTTTTCGGCGAGTCCGGCCTGCAGCAGACGATCCACGAAGGCGGTTACACGCGGCTGAACCACCGCTACCCAGTTAGGATTGGCGCGGGCGGCAGCGTAACCGCCAAAGGTATTCACAAGCAGACCCGGTATCTCGACTAGTTTGACGCCACGGACCTGGCTCAAAAGACGAAGTACCCAAGTCGGCATTGCCGATTCGGCAAACGAAGAAACGACGTCTTCGGGCGTTCCTTCGACGTATCGCTGGAATAGCCGGGCCCTTTCCACAGGAGTTTCCGCAAGTATGATGGCCTTTCCGATTTCGTTGAAACCCAGACGGCCGGCCCGACCGGCCATGTTCTTGTACTCCGCAATCGTGAAGGGACGTCCGTCTTCGCCACGGAATTCCTGCTCGGCAAGAATTACGGTAGACGCTGGCGTGTTAATCCCGGCCGCCAGCGTTGTCGTTGATCCAAGAACCCAGATGCCGCCTTCCGTGTCCCGAAAACCGCGCTCAATCGCTTCACGCTCGGCTCGCAGCAAGTTAGTGCTGTGGAACGCAGTGCCACCGCGCAGGCATTCACGCAAATCGTGTGAGGCAGAGGTCAGATCCTGCGAAGGAAGGGCATGGAGCGTTGCGGTCGCCGCCCCCTTACCGAGCTCGCCGGAGAGATAGCGGGCGCATCCTTGGGCCTTGCCACGCTGATTGCGGAAAACAATCAATTTCTCGCCAGCGCCAACGAGCTTCTGCGCCAGGGGAACAATGACATCCTGCGAACTAGGTTTAGCCTTTCGCACACGAATGCTGCGCGGTGGCAATAGCGCATCTGTCTTGGTCATACCGTCAACGTCGCGGTACTGGAAGACCCCGTTTCGGTCGAGCACTCCTTCAACCAGCGGGACCGGACGATCGCGCGAGAGGAGGACCGGGATGTCGAGCCATTGATCAAACCCGTTCAAGCGACCAATAACAGCGGACAGCACAATCAGTTGCGGGTGGACACCTCGTGTTCGAGCCCGAAGCAGCAAGGCGAGAATTAGCTCGACGGTAATACCTCTGCGCGGATCGGTGATGAATTGGGCTTCGTCAACTGTGACAAGGCCGATCCGGTTGAGGAAATGTGGTGCCCCAAGCGCGAGGCTGAGAAACATCTCATACGTGAAGAATCCGAGATCATAGCGACCAGCAAGCACCTCCCCAATGGTATCTGTGGCGTCGCCCATGCAGCGAACGATGCGCAGCCCTGACGGACCATATCGTTCCGAGAACTCTTCGAATTTTTCGCTGACGATAGCGCGGTACGGTAACAGGAAGACCGTCTTCTTTCCGGCGATGACCGACTGGATAGCAGCAAGCTCTCCGATCATCGTCTTGCCCGAGCTGGTGGGCGCGACAGTCATGAGTGAACGACCCGCAAGCACGCCGTACTCGTTGACGGCGCGCAGTTGCAAGGCGTTTAGACCATCCGGAAAGCGCGCGACCCATTGATCGACGATAGATTGCGGGAACCCATTGTCCAGCAACTGCTCGAACGGCCCGGCCATCTGCTCGACCGTGGTTGACGGGAATGCAGCGTGGTAGTTAGCGCCAGGAACGAGCCGCGGAAAAACAAGCCCTCCTTGCACATTTCCCAGGAATACAGGCGTTTGTGTCGCGCCTATGCGCTCCGCTTCGACGCGAGCGATCTGAACGATTTCATCTCCCACGCCTGGAAAGCTGATGCGCTCCACCGTAGTCGCTGTCATTGCCTGAATGACAGCGTACGTGAGAAGACCGTGCCCGGTACCGGGTTGCTCCCACGCTACCTGCCGTGCCGTACACGCCGCCAGCAGGATCCGGCCTTCGCCGGCGACACCTTCTAGTGCGAATACGCTTCTGGGCTGCGCAGGGACCTCCAGTACACGAGCCGGAGCGTGCCCGCTAAAGCAGCAGTCCAGGATGCACAGGACGGCACGGGCTCGGGTTGCCTTGAATGCGTCACCGACCGATGCCATGGACAAGGTGGTCCCGGCAAGATCCGTGCAAAGGGTGTCGTAGACAGCGATGCCCCCATCCGGTGAACCGTGGCCGGCGAAACTAATGACAATGACATCATCGTCAGCAGCATTTGCCAGCGCGCCGAAGATCGCTTCAGAGACGTTATCTTTGGTCGCGTTCTCGTCTACGAGCAGTTTGGCGCTAAAGCCCGGAATCGAATCGAGAAACAGCGCATTGAGAGCAGTCGCGTCACGGACCGCTCCTGTGAGCTCATCGATGTTGGGGTCGAGCTGCTTGTTAATGCCGACGAATATTCCCTTCAAGGCCATGACGGCTTCCCTCACGCACCATGCACCGCACTTACGACCATTCCCCGGGCTGAATTAATGCAACAAATCCGCGGAAGCGAAAGAAGACGCCATTCCCCCGCTTTCGAAACCCGATGTCGCGGGTATCGCCCTTGTCCACAAGGGCCCTGATCAGGCAAGCCGTCAGCGTACCGACCGCGGCCTACGACTTAAAACAATGCCATCTACCGCGCGCCATCCGTCAAAAAGCACATCGCTGAATAGTTGGTTAGCTTCCGCTCTTGCCCGTATTACCAGTCGACGGCGCGGCCGGCGCCGGATTGCTCGGCGCCGCTGGTTTGACTGATTGCATTGGCAATCCGGTCAAACCACGTTGAACAGTTCCTGCCGGACCTTGCACTTTTTGCATCGCCATGCCAGTTACGCCATCATGGGTCAGCGAAGGGGTAACGGTGTTTTTGCCAGCCACGTTTGCACCTCTAAGGTTTACGGATACGAAAAAAGTCGTGAAAGTTAGCGCAATGGCGAAGGCAGCGGCGGACATCCAATGGTTCACGTGATTCGCGCAGAAATCCCACCGCGTCTGTTCGCCAAGCGCTTTTTCTTCGGACTTCAGGTAGTATCTCTCAGCTCTGTCAAGCTGCAAGTTCACAACTTTCAGGCTGAGTACATACGACACGACCACGAGCACCATTGCGAGCGTAAAGAATATCCACGAGCCATATAAAGCCCAAGCAAACTCAGCCTGACGGATCGGTATGAAATCTTTCAGGAAGCCAAGCGAAAGAGCCAGCCCGGCACCCGAATATGTCAATATCGATTTGTCAAGGTTCTCCGCATTGGAAATCTGGCGTTTCGAAAGGTCGTCGCGATGGCGTTCGTAGAGGCGTTGACGCTCCGCGGCCTCTTCAGCGGGCTCGCTACCGTCCTCACACATACGCTACTTCGAGTTCCCGCTGCCAGACTTGCCATCATTCGGCTTTCCGGCCCCTCGCGTGACCGGCTGCATCTTCTGCCCCGTCACCCCGCCATGGATGGTCCTGGTTGGAGCCTGAAGCGTCCGCCCCTTGCCGACGGGCAATACAACCGTTGGTCGTTTCATTTTCGTATGTCCCACTAGAAATGGCCGGCGCTTGCCTCTGCAAGCTGCGCTGCACACCACCGACCCGTCAGAATCCGCCTAGAAACCGTATATAAACAGACATCAACTAAATTGTCCACTATATTTTGCGATCAAGCCACTCAAAGGCACAAGATATAGTAGCGGCAGCGACGCTAGCACCCCTGCATCAACATCCGGGGTGTGCCCACTCTTTTGAAGAAAGTCCCTTGAGGGTCGTGGTCGAAACGCCGACGGCGGTGCGCATCCAGCGCCCGGGCGCCGCGGGTCAGGCCGAAGAACTCCTAGGCGACGTGACTAACGACGCCGAGACGGTGCCTGAAACCGGTGACGACACCGAGTCGTTCGCGGACACCGTCTTTCACCTCGAGCGGCAGTTGCAAGAGTTCATCGCCGACAATCTCGGATCGATTCCCGTCAACGGCAAGCGCCTACTCCTCTATTCTGACGGCGTGTCGGCTGGCCGCGAATACCCACCAGCAGCGGCCGCCGGATCGACATTCTCGCCGTTGACGACGACGGCAATTTCGTAGTCTTCGAGTTGAAGCGCGGCGAGGCCCCGGACAAGACCATTGGCCAGATCGCGAGTTACATGGGTTGGGTGTCGCTGAACCTTGCGCATGGGAAGTCGGTGAGCGGTGTCATTGTCGCGCGCTCGATTAACGAGAGCTTGCGCGAAGCGATCGCAGTCGTGCCGAACGTCTCACTCTTCGAGTATCGACTCCGATTCGACCTCAACGCGATCGGTGCGGCCGAGGCTAGACTGCCGAAAGAATCGGCCGTGCCGGCCACTGGTTGAGCGACGCCGCGCTATATGCCAGGCTACGTGCTCGCCTGACCGCGGCTTTTCAGCGTGACGTCGTCTATAGCGGCGTCAAGGCAGCTGCATAAGGGCAGCCAGGAAAGAGTCGGGCGCGGGAATCGTCGAAACGGCACTCGACTCATCGATCGAGCGACGACTACGCGGACAGTGCAACAGGCGAGCCACTTGATGCAGGAAACGGCGCCCTAACCTGCTACCGCGGAAAAGCATAATGCGTCCCATCGCATCACAAACACGCGCTGCGAGTACCGGCGCTTCGGAAACTGGCTGCGTTACAACGCCATTTTCAAACCGTATCTCACGCTACAAAGCAAAAGCCGTCCAAACGGTAGCTCTCGCAGGAACGCGCCAGTGGCGTTATCTCTTGCGCTCATCGATTGGCGTTGATACCGTGGACGCATCATTTGCGCCCAGATGTCCAGATGAGCCAAAAGCAGCTTCCAGCCGACTTTCCGATGAGCTCCTCGCAGGGCGCGATTTCCGGAGACCCGCCAAATTTTGTTGCTACGCCGGCCCAACCGCATAAAAGGATGTTCAAGTGAACGAACAATTACCTTTGTCAGAGCGCCTACTCCGGAAGTCGGACACGCCTTCAGAAGATCTCAGTCGCAGTTGGCACCTCAAAATGTCTCCGCTCTGCACGACCTTTGTCTCCGGCGACATGACGGGGAAATGGTGCATCTTTGTTCCCCGAGCGGAAGTTGATGCGGTGTGGCACAAAATCAAAGACGCTCTCGAGCACAATCAACTGCTGTGTGCCAAGGTTTCCACCGCCCTACACAGCATGGCGCATAAGAACACTCACGTCATCTGTGTGTACACTGATAATTGGGCCAACGCGCAAGATCTCATGCGCGTACGCGACGTTTTGCGAACGTTGGGCTTCACGGATGAACTAGGCTACAAGCGCGACGTTGATACTCGGAACGGCCGTACCGGTCCCGACGAGTGGTATTTGCGCGCATAGCCCACACGCTTGCGGATCGCCACGTATCGGATCGGACTCGAACATCCCGAGCAAACGTCGAGACGACAGCCATGAAGAATGAGGGCCTCGAGCTTGTCTCAGGCCGGCCCGCGCCGCAAACGACGCGGCGATCGGGGCTCAAAGATTCGCTGGCGGGAAAGACGCAGTCTGAAGGTGAATTCCGGAAATCGTGGCCGAAGGAGCCCAAGAAGTGATGGGCGCCACCACCCTGTTCCGCCCGCTCCAACCTTACCCTCGGTTCCTAACCACTTCTCATGCCCAAGCCGTCAGCCGATGCAGCAACGCGGCAATGCCGTCCTGGTGACTGAACCGAGAAAGCGTCTCCCGCAAATGCCGTTCTTTAACGCACCAGACGGCGCCGTCCTTTCCGGCGAAATCGAACAACTCTCGCATGACGGTGAACCACGTGTAGAAGCTGCTATTTTCGAGCGCCCGAGCACGTTCGTCGAACCAAGCGAAGTCGTCAGCCAGTTTCGCCGACACCATCGGGCCGATGATTCCGGAGTCGCATGAATAGCCAATCAATTCGCGAAATGGTCCCGGGCTTTCCACGTCATGAATCTGCCAGTTGAACCCGCCCAACTTCGCCAACTGGTCTTGATACGCGTTGAGCTCGTCCTCCCCTTCCGCAACATCGAACAGGCGCTCTTCTCTGTATCGGTAAGGCCAACCACCGACCAGTCCAAGAGCGAGCGAAGGGCGTTCACCGTCGAGGCTCACGACGAATGTATTCTGCGGGCTCCGATAACTGCCGGCAACTTCAAGCGCTTCTACTCCTTTGCAAACGAGGAAAAAGACTGACATGTTAGACGTACATTGATTCAGTTGAACAACGCCCAGGATCGTCCTGGGTCGCTTGTGAAAGAAGAGGTCGCTTTACTGGTATTGATGCCAGACTGCTCCGTCGTTTTTTGCGTACTCAAACATTTGCTGCATTACGCCGAACCAGTAGTAGAAGCGTTTCCCGAGCGCTAGCGCCCTCACGTCCCACGCTGCGAAATCAGCGGCCAACTTGGCTGAGGCAACTGGACCGAAAGTCCCGAACTCGCCAGGGTGGCGAAACAGTTCGCGGAACGGTCCCGGAGCATCTGCACCCGCCGCCCGCCAGTTATAGCCAACCAACGTCGCCAATTGTTCCATTCGCCTTCTGAATTCGCGCCGTTTCCTCGAAACGGCGAACCACTGCTCTTCCTGGAATTGGTACGCACCGCCGACTTCCAATCCCTCTGCGACATGCAGGCAATCAGGATTGCCAACCACTTCGACGACGTTGTCCACGCTCATTGTCAAGATGTCTGTGCTGAACTTCGAATCCAACTTCTTCAATCCTTTGCGTGCAACGAAAAAAACCGGCATCTCACATTCCTTTAATCAGTGACGAAGAACACGCCGCTCGAGCTTGGCTCGGTACAAGGCGCGTCGACGATCGATGTAAATCAATCGTCGCGAATCGTATAGCGCGATTGAAGGTGCATGACGGGCGGAGAAACTTCCGAGTGAAACGGGAGATTTTTGGGAGGCCGAAACTTGCCGCGAATGGAAGGACTTTTTCGAGGCCGATGAGCCGACTTTTTTTCACACGCCAAGCAACTTTCTTGGCTGCGATCTTTGTCGGTGCTCCGACGCCTTCTTGGTTGCCGCCGTTCGAACGAAACTCAGGAACGCGGCGGCATCGACGACGCCCTCCCCGCTCAAAACACCAGCGCGAGCGCCAGGTCGCACGTCACTGGTCGATGCGATTGCGGCCGCGCCACCTGGTTGCAGCAGACGGCGGCCAGTCGAGCTTTGGCGTCGGCAGAAACTCGGCTATTGCATCTGGCGACATGCTGCCCGCCCGCTCGAGCTCATCAGCCAGCGCCAGCACTTGACACCAGATTTCCGGTCGTCGCAACGCGTCGCAGGTGACCATACACGCATGCTCGAATTCGTTGCGGTATGGCAGCAGTCCAGCAAGACCCTGCGCGATTTCGACGTCGCTCTCTCGGTCCATCCATCCGTCTGTGTCCCAGACATCGAACCGTCGTCGCTGGTAGTACGTCTCGGCGATCGGACCCGCCAGCGTTGCGCAAACGCGTAAGCGCACGAACCGTCTTACGTCAGCGAGGACCCGCCTGCGCTGCGTGGCACCGAGCGCGCCCGCCATGGAACGATGCGCGTCGATGAACCCCTTCCGGTTCGCCCTATAGGAAAGCTGCTCGTCGTCCCAAGCGAGATAACTTGAGAGCAAAGGACCGTCGGGGAGCTCGCACGCGCCCCACAGATCCTTCATGACGACACCTCGCTGTGTCGAATGCGACCACGCCTCGCTGCCTGCCGGCGCGACCGCGAGGCCCTGTGCGAAAGCGCCTCCTAAGGCGTAGATGACAGCATGGCCGGCCTCGTGGATGCAGACCGTGCGGCGAAATTCGTGTGTCAGCATGTTTTCAGCGGAGGGCGGTGCGCATTTAATCGACCGCATTCAGGAGCGTTTCTGTGGCTAGACGCGGCATTCGCAACGCCGAGCTGCCGGTGCGTACCGCGCAACAACAATTCAGTCAGGCAGCGTTCCATCCGACCAGCTGAGAATCACGCAACCATCGTTCATTGCGAATTCAAAAAGCTTGCGCATATGACGGTAGAACTTATAGAAGTCATCGTCCCCGAGCGCCTTAATCGGCTCTTCCCATTCGACGAAATCAGCCACCAACTTCGCGGAAACAACAGGACCAATCACTCCGTCGGCTGCCCAACGAAATAGTTCGCGGAACGGTTCTGGGTCGTCGGCGGCTGGCATCCGGCAGTCATAACCAGCGAAGACGGCGAGCTCGTTCAGGTTCACGACAAAATCAAGTCTGCTCTTGAAGCCGAATCCAACGCTTTCTGTGAACATGTAGACGGAGCCGTGGTCGAGGCCGTCAGCAAGGCATGGCCAATCAGCGTTCACTTCTACTTCAAGCGCGTCCACGTTAATGTGATTCCGTCGAAAATCATCATCAACGATACCCTCGAATTTTTTGAGGCCCTTGCATGCTACAAACATTACGGACATCGGTGCTGCTCCCTTTGAATAGTTGAAAAGCGCGCCGCAGGCTCGAATAAGCCAGTTTTCTTGGCGCGATCAAGGGAACGACGAAACCGGTGCCCTTCTCGCTTAAGACAGAGAGGGCTAGGGAAGAACGTATTGAGAGCTGTCGTGACGTAGAACATGTATTGGCAGAAAATTTTAAAGCTTCGCGATTTTTTGGAAAAATTCCGATAACAGATTTTCTCGCGAATCGATTGATTAACGTATGGCTCGGATTCTACGGGCATAGCATTGCGTTTGAAAAGCTCTCTGGCGTCGCCAAATGACGCGTAAAAATAGCCGCTCAGAAAAACTACGGATAATCATTAGCTGATTTTCCAATTAGGATTTTTCCTCTAATCGTCGGTTGCGAGCGTGCGTCGACGACGCCTCCAAGGCCATCCACCACGAGGTTCGTCGCGGGCAAACGGGCATGATCGGAGGGACCACGGGTCCTGCGCAACCGCGTGACGACATTCAAGTGAGGGGGCAGCGCGTCGTCGTTCTCGTCTCAATGCTCCCCTGATCGGCAGCCAAGGAGTGACGCTCGGCGTTCGCCGGCGCCTTTGTGCATGATGCCGCGCTTTTCGTCATTGCGGCCCCCTTCGCGGTTGTCGACACCAGTGCCGCGTTCCTGGCTGCCGCCTCTGCAAGCTGCTGATCGGGCCGTGTCATCGCAGCACGCGCTAATGGACCTCGAGCGCGGCTACATGAATTTTCTTCGAGAAACGGGTCACGATCCTTGCCGCGCCATCAGCGACTCAGATGCGCAGCATGGCGACTGCCGGACATGGCCCGTTCGCGAACGACATTTAAAACAGCAGCCGCCCTAAAAATGCCGCTTATTTTCAGGCACATTTTCCAGCGATACAGTTATTTTATAGAATTTCATACTAACAAGTTGCACATAAACAGCAGTTAATGTTATAATGTGCACATCGAACGGTGCGATTCTCCGAGTGGACGCTCGGTTGATTTGTCGTTCGACGACTTCCATCGACGAAGGCCTCCCCTACGCGGAGACGGTCGCGCCGCCTGAATAGCGGAAGAAGTCTTGCGTTCGCACTTTGAAGAATGCCCCCGCAAATCGGCCTTGGGCTTCACTGCCGATTTCACCCAGATCGCGTCCTCAAGCACGCCACATCGGCGTGCGGTTTCGATTCGCCTGTCGAGACTCGAGGACGTACGCGCAGAGTGATGTCTCTCAAGCGGTGCATCAATCTGTTTGATCGTCGCATTCTTCATTTGCAGAGTAAACGCATGACTTGCAGCTCAACCATCACAATTGGCGGATATCCGCTGACCACGATGCGGCGTTCCTACACCGTGTGGAAACGCTTCAAGCCGGAGGATAGAATCATCCGGTCCCGCAGAAAGGACCAGCGCAATCCGCACCTTCAAGGCTTGCCCACAACCCAACTGGAAGCCCAGCAGCTCGAGATTGATTTCGCGTATTCCGTGACCGCCGATGTTCTCCGCCGGCGTCTTGGGCGCGCAGGATTCACCCGCACAACGCTGGAGCAGGAGTACCAGAAGTATCACGACGCCGTGAGTAAGCAGCCAGGAACGATGTTCTTCAGTCGCGGCTTCGAAACAGACGCCGCTCGTGTTGAAGCGTTTCGTGCTGCGACGCTCGACGATTGGCTTGAGGCGCTCGCTGAGGCTGTCCGTACCGGCGTGACCCGTGTTCGGCGTAACGGGACAGAGGTCGCTGAGCCCACGAACATCCTGGTCGACATCATTACCGGTTGTAACGCGCCGAGCGCCGACGGACTTAGGCCTGAGCACTGTCTTCTCGGTTTTCCCTGCACCTCACTCGACAACATGGCGGTAGCGCTCTTGGAGGTTACGTCCGGTGACGCCTTGTGCGAGCAAGAGCTGTCGATGCTTGTCCGCTACCACGGCGACACGACGTTTGATGACCTGAAGCTTCGAAAAAAGCGCTGCAATCGAGAAGAACCCGCCAAATTTCACCACGACGAAGACGCGGTCCATCACGAGGACGATGTCAGTGGCCACCAAGAAGGCGGGGTCAGCCGTCACCACGAGGAAGACATCTAGGCATCGGCCCGGTTTCGTCGATGGGACTCGCCGCCCTTTCCTCGCTCAACGCATCGGACCACGGGTTGCCACGTGCACCCACCACGCGTCTATAAATCGAACAAGGCTGCCGCTCTTGTGGCGCGGATCGCGCGATTGCGTCGTCGCTTCCGCCAATGCAGCACTCGTTCGGAAACTGAATAAAGGAAACTGAAATGGATTGCGTCGTACACGCCACTATCGGTGGCTATCCAATCTCGAGTACCGTCAATAAATACAACCGGTGGCGCTTCCGGCCTGAAGACCGCATCATCCGATGCCGTCGAAGGGACCAGCGCAATCCGCTCATCCACGCCATGCCCATCGACAAATCGGACGCCGAGGTGGTCGAGATGGAGTTCGTGTACTCCGCAACGGCGGATACTCTTCGTCGACGGCTCGGGCGCGCCGGCTTCAACCGCGCATCGTTGGATGAAGAGTTCCGCAACTACTACGAGAAAGTCTGCCACATGTCGGAAGGACGGCATCTGCACTTCATCGGCGAATCCGCCGAGGCCCAGGGTGACGCGTTCTGTCACGCTACGCTTGACGATTGGCTGGACGCGTTGGCCAACGCCGTAAAAGCTGGGGTGGCCCCAGCTCGGCGTGCAGCCGAAGGATTCAAGCCGTCAGGCAATCCGCTCGTAGACATCATCACCGGACCAGATAAACCCGAATTCGACGAGCTTCAACCGGAACATGGTCTCCTGGGCTTTCCATGCAGTTCGTTCGACAACATGGCAGTTGCGTTGCTCGAAGTCACGGCCGGAAACGCGATATGCGAGCTGAATGTAACGTCGTTCATCTTGCATCGAGGCGACATCACGTTCGACGACATGCTCGGGCGTAGGGACGAATACTGAACGCAGCGTGCGCGATCCAGAGTCGCGCTCGTGCTCAAACGAACATTGTCTTCGAGACATCAAGAATTGACGACGTAGCCAGCGAAGTCGCCTGGCACTCTCACAACGGACGCAACACAATGAGCATCAAAGAACCCAACCAACAAGCTGCAACGAACAATTTCCAAGAAGTCGCCAGAACCATCGTCGATTTCATGACCGACTGCGGCCTCCGCGATGCCGAACTGAACGCAGGAAATCTGAACCTCGCCATCCAATATGCGTACAGGCCGCTTCCAAGGTTTTGGCGCGACTTCGACATCCTAGCGCTAGTCGAAGCCATCTCCGAGCGTTTTCCCGATTGGCGCTCTTCCGTCCAAAAGCCGGACCGAAGCGCGGATGACGTATTGCACGAAGTTCAGGAGGGTTTGCATTGCCACGCGTTCGACGAAGCGAACGCTGAGATGCTGATGGCTCTCCCCAAGCACGCTCGTCCAACGGAAAGAGAGGCAGCCTCTAGTTGGATTTGCGCGGAGCTTCGCAAAAGGAATCTCGAAGCGGAGCTTGAATTTGCACTTCGAGACGGCAACCGTTGCGGCGAAGGCGCATTGCAAGAATTGCACTGCCTCGAGTGCGCTGCGAACGGCGTTGAGTTCGAGAGAATCGGGACTAACGTCGCTCGGACCTGGCGCAACCGGGTGTTGGCAGAGCGACAAAAGGACGGCTGCAACGCCTGAGAGGGATGGGGCTCGGACGATGGGATTGTGGCGTTCCGCATCGTCCTGGCTGCCCTTCATCTCCGCATTCGTGTCGCGTGGCTGTGCTGCCAATTGTGCGATCTTCGAGCGTTCGCTGCGATCCGGGAACGGGCCGAGCGCCTAGCACCAGTCGACGGCACCAAACTCATTAGGATTGCAAAGCCCACGCCGGAACCCCGGACTCACGAACGTCATCCCGATTTGAAAGGAACAGTTGTTGCGCTCGGGGGTTGCCTGAGGCGTCAGGCGAGTAATCGACGTGCCAGTGGCGCAGGAAGTACCCCACAAGACAAGCTCTCAGGTGCACGATCTTCACGCCGTTTTGCATATCGTAGTCCGCGGCGATTGTTTCCGGATGGACTGCCTTCGGATGCGGCGTTAGTCGCAGCAATATTTCATTGTTCCAATCGCGGTCTTGGGGCACTGCAACGGCTGCGTCACCGCCCGCCTCGACGCGCTTGAAACGCGTCAGTGCAAAATCACGGAACTCTTCTTTTTCGTGGTCAAAACATCGGATGTGCCACCGCAGGCCATCGTGCACGAGAGCCGATGGCGAGAGGTTTCGCGAGCGCGATCCAGTCGATAACGACGAATACTCGGCTTTCACCGATTGTCGTTGGTCGATTGCGCGCGTGAGCGTCGCTGCGACTTCGAGCGGCACCTGTCGTCTTATGCTCGAATTCACCCAACCAGGAATTCGCTTTGTCCGCGACGGATCGTAGTCGACTGCGCCATCCCCGGCCAAAGCATGCAGGGCCTGTTCGACGTTGTGCTCGAAATGCGGCTTGCCTCCATCGAAAACGTAGCACTTCCGACGCAGGTCGTATCTCAGCACCGAAGGAGCGAGTTCAGAATAGACCGAAAGGTCCTTGGTCGCAGCGGGCTCACTGATCCCGAATCTCGAAGTCAGATCCTTCCGGCTTACTTGGCCAGAAAAAAGGGCCAGAAATTCGATGTAATACAGGCGCTCGCGCTGCGCGTCCCGGGGCAGGTTCATGTATGGACTCCTTTGGCCGGCATTGTAAATGAGAATAGCTTTTACGTTGTCATAAACTATACGTGGTAATAAAAAGTATTTGCATACCCAAGGTTTGCCGGTACAATGTGCACATCGGTCGCAGGGGCGACCGGTCGGTGTCGGAAAAGATGCCGCGGAATAAACTTTTGGAAAAACCAGAATGAGCGAACACGACCACAAGGACGGGCACGACAAACGCGCCCACGAAGGCCATCACGACCACGACCACGGCAAAAAAGACCATGGCCATCATGCGGCCGGTCATCAGCCGGATCATGAGCACAAGCATCATGGCCACCATGAGCACGGCCATCAGCCGCCGCCGGGAGGGTCTGGCGGCCGCCCGAACCCAGGTTCGGGTGCACCGAAGCCCCCTGGTCACCGTCCGGTGGGCTGATCATGGAAGCGTGGTGGGACCGTTATCCCGACGAACTTCGGAAGGAGAAGGCGGCTCTGGACGCTCTTGGCTACGCCTGGTCGGTCGACCAGGCCGCCATGGACGCGGGTCAGTTCGTGGTGCGGGTGGATGTTCCGCACGACGGTGGCGTGCTGGCACTCACGGCCGTCTATCCCGACACCTTCCCTTACTTCGCGCCCATGGTCACGTCGGACTCCGTACGGTTCGAACGTCATCAGCATCCGCTAGGTCGAAATCTTTGCCTGCTAGCGCGAGAGGGAGAAGACTGGCGCCCCGGCCACGATTCACTTGCAACGCTGATCGAGCAGCAACTGCCGCCGATACTGGAAGTCAACGGCGGTTGTGCCGCCCCCGACGTGATCGCGGAAAAAGAGGACCATGCGGGCGAACCGCTCTCCTCGTTTCTGCAATACGCGGCGGAATGTGCGGTCATCGTTCCAGACGAGACACCATCTGTAGATATAGTTGCAGGACGAATTAGCCTGCTCCTTCGACCGGTACCGCCTGAACGAACGGATGTATGTTTGGTCAACGGTGTCGTTGAGTCGATTTGCGATATGCAGAGTAAGCCTCTTGTGACTTTCGCGACGAAGACTCCAAACTTCAGCGTTCGCGCCAGTGGCTACTGGGTGCGGCTTGAAAAAAGGCCGACCGTCAATTCGATCGAGACCGCGGCTCAAGAGGTTTTTGACCAGGCAGCCATTGTGCTTCCAGCTTTGAGGAAAGTGCTTCATACGGCGAAGCGCGGGCAAGTGATCGTAATTGGTCTCGTCTATCCGGACGAAGTCTCGTGGCGAAGCTCTTCAGATGACTGGATCTTCCTCGCGATACGCGTGACCCGCGAGGCAAAGCGCTCACAGGTGCCGAAGTATCGCCCGGATTTTGTACGAGCCGACTGGGGCGGTCAACAAGCCTGGCTGCGACGCGCTCCGTTTCTGACGCCGCTGCGCCAGAAGAAAGCCTTGGTGGTCGGGCTCGGTAGCTTAGGGTCGCCGGTCTGTCTGCAATTGGCTCGTGCGGGCATCGGCGGACTTCACATCGTCGATTACGACCATCTGCAGGTGGGCAACACCGTGCGATGGGCTTTAGGCTGGCAATATACCGGTCTTCAAAAGACGACTGCCCTGGTTTCGCACATCGCTCACGAATATCCGTACACGACGGTAGAAGGCCACAACCTACGCATCGGTGCGCCTCCTATCCCAGGTGCAAACGACTACGCAATTCTTCACCGGTTGGCGACAGAGGTCGACATAATCGTTGACGCTGCTGCAAGCCACCGAGTGAGTCATTTTCTCGCCGACCTTGCTCGTGAGATCGGAAAGCCCTATGTATGGCTGACGACTACGCATGGGGCAGCTGGCGGTATCGTCGGCCGGGTTCAGCCATCGAAGTCAAACGGTTGCTGGCATTGCTTCCTTCGCGACCTGGGGGACGGCACCATTCGTTTGCCGGCTGACTTGGGTACGGATGAAATTCAACCGGGCGGATGCTCGCAACCGACGTTCATCGGTGCGGGGATCGATAGCGAAGCCATTGCAACTTTGGCAGCTCGTCTTGCGGTGGCGACTCTGTGTTCGGATGCAGCGGTCGGTTACCCAGACTTTACCTGGGATGTCGCCGTTGCCGACGTGCAGCGAGATGGCCTTTCGATCGCACCCGAATGGACCTCATACAACCTAACCGGACGGCAGGATTGTTCGCATTGCAGCGCCCACGCATGAGTCAGTTGTGGATTGAGTCGTCCGCATTCGACGAAATGCTGAACGAGGCTCTGCGCGTATATCCGCTCGAGACGGGCGGCGTACTGACAGGATACATCGCGGAAAACGGTGAGCCAGTCGTGCAGCATATCGTTGGACCGGGGCCGAGCGCTCAGCATAAGCGTCATCGATTCCAACCGGACCATGACTGGCAGTGTCGCCGGCTCGACGAAATCTTCGAGACATCGTCGGGCCGTGCCGTATACCTTGGCGACTGGCATACGCATCCGGATGGAAGCCCGCGTATGAGTTGGCTGGACAAACGAACGCTTCGAGGCATTGCCCGCCATCGGGAAGCAGAACTTGTACGACCACTGATGCTCATCGGAGCCGGCCGGGCTGAGAGCTGGGTGTGGCAAGCCCATCGATATTCTGGTGATCGCATGGCGGGCTTCGACATCAATTTCGAAGTGCTTGAACTGCGTTCCTTTGGCATTTAGAGCGACGGAGGTAGGACCTTCTGCCTTCGCCCATGGTGGATCCAGCCACATGTCCGATATTGCATTGATGGCCGCGTCGACTGTGGCACAGGTCGCTCGAAGGCTAAGGTTGCCCTCCCCGGCCAACCGGTATGCTCATCCGCCGCGGATTTCTGCGCGGACCTCTTGATTGCTTTATCGCTCAGTCCGGCGTTCGCGTCGGAAGTCGCCCGCCAAGTCACCGTCCACATTCTTCGGAGGCGGCGCCTCACGCCTACATACCGCTCCGTGTCGAGACAATCTGCTCATAGAGCTCGTAGTCGACGCCCATCCTAGTGGCGGAACCTGGCAGCCAGGACGAGCAGTTCGCAAGCGCGCAACGACGAAACGTGAATCACGAAGTTGCTTACGCGAAGATCGAATCTGCACGCTCGACTCGCGAGCGTTGTCGCGCTCCGGCGCTCGCAGTAAAACGTATTGTTGTTACGATCTGCAGGAACTGCGAATTGAGCTCAAAAACGCAGGGCCGCCAGCGGGTCGGCGCGCATGAAGCCTCGAGACAGCGATGAAAAAACGCGCGACCATCGGCCGCGCATTTCAGAGTATTGAAACTTTTCCTTAGTAGACGATTCCCTGCCGGAACACTGGCTTAACATGCATCGGCATCTCGACCAGCTTGTTCTCGTCGACACACGGCTTGAAACGCTCCGAGAGAAGCACGTTAACGAAGACGCGTCGCAGTGGGATTCCCTCAATGTCACTCTCGGCCTGCTGCTGCAGCATTCCGCTGTCGGCCAGGTCAGTCATCGCACGCCAAATGCGCTCCGCAGGCGGAGGGGGCATGTCACGGAACTGCTCGTTACGGTAGCTACCACGCGGCACACCTGGTTTAAGAAACACCGAGTGACCTTTCTCTCCCGGCTCCCCGCGAACCTCGAACTGGACGAGAGCATTTTTGGCCCTCCTCCATTTGTCGATTGCTGACCAAACCTCCGGGTCCGTCATATCGGCGAGCCAAAAAATCTGCACGTCGTTGACCTGCACGCGAATGGACTGAACGAGCCCCGCTTTCAACTGAATGGTACCGAAGCCGAAGTTGACGTCGGCATTCTGAATGCGGAAGCAATCTGCGTCGACGGCCGCAACCGGGCACGTCATCACGGGCATGTCGGCGGGCAGACCGATGGACGCTTTCGGCCTCCAATCTAGAGAGCTCAGTGACTCCAAGCGTCCCATCGCTATGAGGCTGGGAGTCATATCAAAAACTGCGATGCCTTTCATTGTGTTTTCCTATCCATATTTGAGGGTTTGTTTGGCACGAAATCGTGCCGCCACTGGATCTCTGCTGGCGCCGACGCGGTACTCGAGCCGGCGCTGCTGCTTCGATACAAGTTCGTATAGCTCGATCAAACGCGGGCTAAGGACCTTCAAAACATGGCTGCATCATGGGAGTTTTCATTCGGATTGAAGAATCTCTTGCAATAGAGACCGCCTTTTGCTTTGCTGTCGGTCTTGATTTTGCAAAGCGTGCGACGACTGAAACGGATTCTATTGGCGCCGCGGGATAAATTGAATACCCTCGGAGCCGGGTGAAAGACGCCGCAGAATCTCAAACTGAAAAAGTGAGTTAAGACGAGCGCAGTTTTTCCATTTAGAGTAATGGCTCTAAAATGGCCTTTTGTTGGGTGACGGGCCGATTTCGTGCGCCTTGCCTTGTTCATGGACGGCCCTCCGCGCGACCAAGTCGAAGGAGTCCGCGGGCGAAGCAGTCATTGCTCGCATCTAGACCTCTGCCAACGACGCGAAGACTTGGGCCGCCCGGCAGCCAGGTCGAAGCGTCCGCAAGCGCACTCCGGGCTACGATATTGCGCAAACGCAAACTGCGGCGGCGCGGCCTTGTTCCGCACGTCGTATGTCGGCGGCACGCTACGCGAAGATCTCGGACTGAAGCCCCCCGGCGCATCGCGCCGTCGCCGCCGCCTGATTCCGGCCCATTCACCCGAACACATTGCGAACGGATATGAGCGGAAGCAGCCTTGCAGTTCCTAGAATTGTTAAAAGGTCGAATTCCCGGGTGTCTGCTTTCAACGGGTGGCGCACGGACGGCATGCCCCTCCCTGGTCCTCTGGAAGGGCGACCCGCTAATCGACGCATATGGGTCAGCGGTGCTTCTCCCAAACGGTCATTCGTGGAAAAACTGGCTTATGGTTCGGATTTCTAAGCTACCGACCTTCGGCGGTTCTCTCATGAACTCCTATTCGCTCGTAGACAATCGCCGTTGCCGACTACCGCGCGTTGCCCGTGCATGGTCTTCACGTTTGCGAAGCGCTCCAACCGTTCTGCCAATTCTGCTTCAGTCGATGCTGAATCACTTGTCGCGCCCCTTGGCGCACCAATTCGTCCACCCCAAGGCCAGCTCCCGATAGATCGCCGACCGCTTTTTCCGTATCCTTGCTCATGGTGGATCGTTTGTTGTTTTACTGGTTTCCGACTTCGACAATAAGATTCTCAGCTGAAACCACCACCGCCTTCAATTTCCCGCCTCAACTCCGCCGTACACGACTTCCGACTTTAGCTCGAGTCCGGCGATGCGTTGAGCGTTGCGCGCGCCTGCGACGCCGCCGAAATACCAGGGTCGAGGATGTTAGCGGCGAGGAGATCTAGGTCTCCTGTCGATGAGTCGCTTGATAACGGCGGTCCTGCCCGTCCATCATAAGTTCCGGCGCAATCCCCGCTTGGGAGCATCCACGGAACGTTGTGCGTACCCGTTCCAGCGCTCTACGCCCCCGGATGACCTCATCTTCGGCGCGCAAGGCGCGCCTTAGCGATAATTGCGGCGAAGGCAATGGCTTTCTCTACACCATCTTCTCCACTCGAGAGCGACAGCAGGCACTCCCCGATCAGAGCCGGGTCGAAGCTCGCGCGAATACAACGGTCTGTCAGGTCATGAATCGTTTCCGCCCGGTCCACCACCGCATCTTCAAGAACCTTTTGGCGAGGAAGGCCTTCCCCGGTCGCTTCCGCCCTCGAAGCGACTTGACGTCTAACAGGTGACTGTGACGACGCAGGCTTCCGTTTCGCCAAAATTGACTGGCCAAAACCTGTTCGGCACCATTGCCATTCGAGTTCCCCTTGCTTCTCGGGTGAAAAGATCTCGCCGAAAGGTACTACTGGACCCAGTCCAGATACGGCGAAGCCGACCTCTGTGGCGATCCACGCGTCTCGCTGAGCTCGAGGAGCCACCCACGAAAGGGTATCCGGATAAGAGAAGCTTTTTTCCCGCTTGCCTTCTGAAATACCCGCGAGCCGCTTTGCCTCAGAACGAAGGTAGTCTTTATCCTGTATCTCGTGCTTTGGCTCCGTTCGAACCGCGGCGCCGGTTAAAGCCCCCGCCATCGTTCCGATCGTATCTGTATCACTACCGAATGCGTTAGCGGCTGCCAGCAATCCCGTTTCAGGACTTCGGTCGCGGTACAACCATGCAATCACCGCCGCGAACAAAGGCGTCTTAAGCCCCGAGCCACGCTCCGCCTGACTGAATCCGCCGAGTCTTTCGAGCACGGCGCGATACGCAGTTTTTTCATCGGGAACACTGCCGCAAATATCGGCAGCCATCTTGCTACTCGCTTGCCATTCCGACCTTACTTCCGCGAATCCATGGGCCAAGGACTTACCGGCCAGCCTTTCCCAGTTGGGGCACCAAACGAGACCGAGCTCTTCATCGTCTGTCAGGCTGGAGAATGCGAGGCTGCAGGCTTCAGCAAAATCCGGCCATTGCTCCGGTACTGGTAGCGTACCCGTATCGATCGTATATGCGAGCATTAAAGCATGAATCGCTGCTCCTGCCAGTGCGCGGGGATGCCCATGGGTACAAACTGCGTCGCGCATCACTGAGGGCATGAATGTGGAAGCATCGTAATTCTTCGCCGCCCAAACATGCGGTTGCACGCGCATCGCTGCGCCATTACCTCCGCCGTCCCAATAGTTGCTCTTGGGACCATGGTAGAAGTTCTGGGACCACGCTGAATCTCGCAACGCCAGATTGCCGGCGGCTAGCTTAGATCCCCGCCCCGCGCCGAGCGCGTAGTTGAGCCACACTGGCAACTCGATTTTGGCGAAGCTTTCTACGTCAAAGAACCCGTCGCCGCGTATTGCACGACTTGAGGACAAGCGGAGCTGCGTATCGTCTGAGTACGCTCCCACGGGAAAATGGGCATTCGCACCAAACAAGCCGCCCACTTTCTTCTTCCAAGCGATTGGACCCGTCATCTCGGTTTGACCGGTCCGCTTGACAAAGTCTGTCGGCGAAACAAGTTCCGTTGGAAAGCCAACGGCGTCGCCATAGGCTGCCCAGAGCGCCGATGCGACAATCGTATCGTCGCGAGTTGTGGTCATGCTTGCCTCTCACCGAAAAGCATAGGATTTACTTCCAGCTCGAATTTTCCGATTAGATGGGGAGCGCAGACCCCCAGTTGCGCCGAAGCCTCGTCTGCTATGTCGCCAGAAGGGAAGTAAACCTTGCGCAAGTAGTCAAGTGACACAGCCTCGGGATACAGCAACTCCGCCTGATAACACGTCGTCTGATTGGAAAGCATTTCCTTGCTTCTGAAGACCCATTTATCGGCGAACTGTCGCACCTTTGGTGCAAACAGCGATTCTAAACCGTCGATCCCTGGAGCGCGGACCGTGTAGGGATAGGCATTGTTTGTCGTCGAAAAGACGACACCGGGGTGTTCCGCGATGCTAGCGTCGAAACTCAGGATGCACCAGTAAATATCCTTGGCCGCGTGCCACCGGTCGCGCGCAATCGAGAAAAAGCTGCCATTGATCCGTGACACCGACAGATTTACATATCCATGCCAGTCCGCATCCCTGCTTCGATCCTTGCAGTTTATCTGCAGGATATGGGCTAACTTGTCTTCGGAGGGCAAACGGGCATGAGATAGCAAACTACCTGTGGTCATCGTGCCGATGAAACCGTTGCTGGTTGTGAAGTGAAGAATCTCTTTGACGTTTCGTTGGGCCAGCGCATCACCAATTGCCGCGTCCGTCATACATCGATCTCCGTGTACGCGGTGGGATCCATGCGATGCAGCAGCGCCGACTCTTCCGTCGGCTTGTAGCCCAAGACGACCTGGATGCGCGCTCGTGCGATCGCCATCGCGAGCAAGCGGCAGGACGTCTCGAAACGCTCGTCGCCTGCCTCAAACTGGCCGCCAGGCAATCCCTCCGAACTAAGCCCAATAATGATAACGTGGTCGAAGTCAAGCCCTTTTGCTGAGTGGAAGGTACACAACGCAATGTTTGCGTCACCTTCTGGCCAATCCCGCTGTCCGGTGACTTCAACGTACGAGAGCTTGGCCGAGTCAAGCTGCTGCTTGAGGTAGGTGAACCACCCTTTCGGGTGGAGAAAGCCAACCGACTCTTGCGCAAGATCCACGTGGTTACGGATATAGTTGAGACACCAACGTACCTGCGCGTTGAAATATCCTTTAAGCAGAACGGGCGTGGCAGCCCCTTCAAGCGCATCGAGCAGCGAAGGGGGGGTGCCATCCTCATCAAGCTGCACGCACTGCATGAGGCCGCCCGCCAGACGCGCGATCTGCGGTGTGTTGCGATAGTTGACGCTCAGTCGATGGCTCGTCTCGGGGCGTATGGCAATGCCTGCTTCCGCCCAAGTAAAACCTCTGGCATAGATTCGCTGGGCGGTGTCGATGATGAACGAGACCGCGTGCTCATCGGCAACCTGCGACATAATAGCCCGGAGTTCATTGGCGGAGAAATCCTGAGACTCATCGACGATTACGATGTCAAATCGGTAATGCTGCTGTTGCGCCATTTGCACAGCCGCGTCATTCCAATCGGTGAGCTTTTCAAGACGCTTCCATTCCATGTAGGGATGCACGATCAGGCGCAGGATCGCCTCTCGCGTTGATCGCTCAACGCGAGGTATCGCGCCGCGTCCGTCCCGCCTGCAGGTCAGATAGTCATCAACGTACTCAGGAAGGAAGCGACCTAACAAATAAGTGCACTCGGTCCGCAAAAAATCGTCTGGGAGCCCGATTTGAGCGGCGTGGGTTCCGACGAGATATTCGAGATACGATTCGTCGTGAATGCCGGGCTGACCAAGCGTGATGTATGCCCAGTGCCTGAATGTGTCGACAACAAGTTCGAACCTGCCGGCGGGCACGTTCTCCTCGATCACCTGCTGGATGTAGCCACGAAGCGTTTTATTGAACGTCAGAACCAGCGCACGTACCGGTTCTTCGCTCTCAGCGCGAGCGCGCCTCGCGGAAAAGTACATCAGCATCAGACGCAGTTTCAGTGCAGCAGTCGTCGTTTTGCCGCTGCCGGCTGCGCCGCGGATTACCTCGGCTCCCGGCCGCACCCGCCGAATGATCGTCAATTGTTCCGGTGAGGGCGTGACGTTAGTTAGCTTCTTCACGGGTGTTTTCTCTCGTGACGTTTGGTTATCTTCACCGAGTGATAACGGCCATCCGCTGAAAAACTGTAGCGTTCGTTTAATAAACCGACCGAGTGGGCATCAACGCTCGCTAGTGAATGCGACAATCGCCTCCGCGAGCCCGGTCGGCGCGGGCCAAATGGGGTGATTGCAACCTACGTCGAAACTGTTTAAATCGAATAGTCGCCGCGCGCCTCGGCCCGAGTTGGCGTGAGAGGTAGGCGTCCACTAGCAAACCTGGCTTGAGTCAAAGGCGCACAGCCCGCCGCCAAGACGGGCAGCGCGATCAACAAGGCTCCAGCCCCCAAAAGAAGGTGTCTCCATCGCCTTATGGGAACCGGACACAAGGCTAACGTAGAAGCGGAGATGATCGCTGGGAAGCAGTTCGCGGACTGAAACGCGCCCGTCATTGCAGACCACGCAAGAGCCCGAAGACAGCGAACACCGCCGCAACACTCCCGGGACGCCTATCGGTATTGCGAGATGCTTTGCGACGCAGGCAATCGCTCGTTGGCCGTCAGCCGCGCGGTTACCATCCAGGCCTCAAATGTGGGATTTTCACCCGCGGAGCAGACCAGTGACGAGGCGCGCGCCGCCGGTGGCAAATGCACTTGCTTCTGATCAATAGGAGAAGGAAGCTCGCCGCAAGCATCCGTTCCTGGCTGCCAGCCGCGCAGCGGCCTTCACAGGATGCACGCAACTAGAACAAAACACAGCCTCACGCAAGCATATGCTTTCAAGATGGAGAACATGTTGAAGTAGAACAAGCTCAATTGAGAATAGAAGCACACGCTCACGGAAGCGGATCCTTAGTGAGCATATCTTCCTTTAGGGTAGCTAGGAATAGCCGGGGCCCCTGCCAGACACCGCAGGTTCCCCTTCCACCATCTCGTTCTGAAATGGCTCCGACAGACTTCAAGGTCGCGGCTCTCTCTTCGCCACCGCCCGGACTATTTCAACCTACCCCCGTGGTAGTCCGATTTCCCCAGCGCGCCACCGGTCGCACCCGTCCATGCTGGAGGTCACCGCCGAAGCTCTTCAGTCGGAAGAAGCGGCATTAACGTCGGGCGGCTCGGTGCTCGGCCGACGCGTGACTATCGATGTATAACACCCAAGTCGATTTTTGCGAATCGAAGAGTGGGCGAAGATCCGCTCCGGGATTTCTTTCCCAGTGAAATCCTCCTTTATTCGATGAGCGTTTTCTCAAACCGCTTTGGATGAAGAATTTTGTAACAATACGAAGTCCCGTTAGGATCGCCTCCGTCACTTGCCGCATGCACAAAGAGACTCAAGCGGTCAGCACGAGCTCGAAAAGCATACGGATCGGTCTTTGCTACAAAGATGGGCTTGGCCTAACCAAGGTTATCTTGCGTTCTCGCGCCGGATGGCGCAGGAACGTCGGACCTCGACAGCCACGCTCCGGCCGGATTGATAGCAATGTCTCTGGTAGCCAGGAGAAGACAGCGCGCGAGCGTAGGGAGACCATAGCGTGTCGCGCGTCACGTGGATCATTCCGATACCGACGTACTGGGCTCCGAGAACGGCAGCAGCCCTTGCGCAGCGATGCGACCTTCACCTCGCGATACAGGCGAATTAGTCGTTCGCGTGAGAGCTTGGGGAACTCGCTTTCCAGCACCTGTATGCGAGCGCCCAACCGATCGGCGCGATCGCACGCATTGCCTGAGCAGCTTCCTCAGCGAGGCTTTCCCAAGGCGTGGTCGTGGTCATGATTAGGCCGCGAGCAGAGCGTCGTTGGCCACCACCGCCACCGGCGCTTCGTTGTTGCAACCGGCGATGCCAGCCAGCATTGCATCCGTGCTCATGCGAAAGAAGCACAACACCCGCGACGACGACGCGAGCTTGTCCGTCTGCGCCGGCGAAAGCTTCAGGCCCGGCTTGAGAAATGTCAAGCTCCTCACCGAAACCGCAGATCGGCTGGTCGGAACTCGGGCGCTTCATCGCGAAGGGCGTGCTGATCTGGGCCAAGGGGCGACCTCGATCTCGATCCGGAACTGTGGGCGGTCGTGGTTTCGCCGTGGGTGTGCGTGCAGGAACGCGGCAGTCGCTCGAACGCGAATTAAGCGCGCACCCAGTCGGTCCAGAGCACGACGAGAATCGTCATCAGCGCCGGGCCGATGAAGAGGCCAATGAGGCCGAACGTCTCCGCCCCGCCCAGAATCCCGAACAGCACGAGCAGGAACGGCAGGCGCGTCGAGCCACCGATCAGCACCGGCCGCACGAAATGCTCGGCCACAAACACGACGACCAACCCGAAGATCGCGACGCCCACGGCGGCCACCGTCGATCCTTGCGCGAGCAGCCACAGCGCCGAGCCGAGGAACACGATCGGCGCGCAGAACGGCAGCATCGCGGCAACGGCTGTCAGCATGCCAAGCAGCGTCGCGTGCGGCACGCCGGTGACCGCGTACGCGATGCCCAGAAGCGCGCCCTCTCCCAATCCGACGACCACGAGTCCCACGACCGTGCTGCGAACCGCATCAGCCATGCGCTGCAATAGCGCCGCGCCGTCCGTGCCGAACGCGCGGCTCGATCCCGCGAGCATCTGCCGGCCGAGCTTCGCGCCCGCCTGAAAGATGAAGAAGAGCGTCATCAACATGAAGCCGAAGATGACCAAGCCATGCACGACGCGGCCGCCGAAGTGCCGCGTCATCGCGACGAACGTGGCGCTGTGCAGGTTCTTCACCGCCGGCGACGATTCGAGCGGCGTCGCGAGATTGTCGTGCCACCAGCGCGCGGCCTGTTCGGAGCCGGTCGGCAAATGTTCGATGAACGCCGGCACCGGAATGCCGGTCCTCAGCACGTCATGGAACCAACGCATCATGTCGTGCGCTTCGTCGATGGAATGTCCCGCGACGATGCCGAACGGCACCACGAACAGCAAGCCGATTGCAAGCGTCAGCAGGACGGCGAGCAAAGTATGGCGTTTCCTGAAGAGCGGCCGCCGTTCGAGCCAGCCGAACGCGGGCCACAACGCAATGGCGATCACCACGGCCCATACGACAGCCGGAATAAAGGTGCGCGCCGTGTAAAGCGCAATGAGCACGAGCACCGCATACAGCGCCGCTGATGCCGCGCGTTGAAATCGGCGCGTGCGATCGGCGGAATCGGTTGCATTCTCGTTGCGCGAAGGAATACCCATGAACGGAGCCTCTGGTGGAATCGACTGAAAGCGAAGCGATAGAGTCGCGTGCATTGCAAGCGCACGATTCAATCCGCTTCCTGACCGCCGAGAAATAGCAACGATGACCCTTGACTTTGCATACGGGCATATCGACGTTAGCTGATTGTTCTTTCCAGTTCGAGGTAGAAAGATCCATGAGCACGGCCATTTACAGCAAAACTGGACGCCGATGCAGCAAAGCCTGGCAGCGGTACTCGCCGGCCATGAAGCTGGTATAGGGGACTGGATCGCGTCTAAGACGCAGATAATTGTCTCGGTCGAAGACGCTGCGTTGAGCCCAGATCCGGTTCCTTTCTCGAGACAAGTCGCTACCTCTGGCCGGTTCACGAATGTTACGTCGGTTACGCCGATAGGACTGCAAAGTTCTCCGATTCGACCGGAATTCTCGCTAACTACGATCGTACGCCCCTCTGGTATAAGCAGGCGGTTGAGGCAGCGCCGCCGGGCAGCAGCCCATTTGCCATGATTCCGGTGTCGGCCGGGTCATGCACCTGGACAATCAAGACGGGTTGCGCTGACGGATACGATGCAAAACGGCTTCCTTCTTCCAACTGGCGCCTAGGGCTTGTACGAGGGCGCGAGCCACGCCAGCGCACCGGTGTACAAACGGTGCGCGCTGCGGTATTGCAGACCGCGCAGCGACTGATGCGTGGGTCGTGCGACGCCGACAGTCTTATAGGCGGCACTGGCATCTCATTGTTCTGCGCGAAGGCCGTCGCGGACAGAATCGCGAAGTGCATTGCGCAGTTTGCATTCGCACATGCGCCCAGTTTTCCAAGGGAGGTGACGTGACCGTCTTCCTCGAGTATGGACGCCGTCGCGACGAACGCCTTTCCGTCGCGCATGACGTTCGGCTCATACGCCGGTCCTCAGTGAGGCATAGTCATCGTTCTCACAGATTCCTAGGTGGGCCGGCATTCTTTTGTGCCCTGTCCTACCGGTGAAATGTGCGATGTGAGCGCTCCAGAGTTCCGCTGACTGACGCGACATTTGATAGGTAGCCGGTCTACCGGTGAGCCGTCATCAATCTTCGGGGGCGATCTTGACTCGCAGCCCATCCAGTTCTTGCACAACCCGAATCTGACATGAGAGACGTGACGTCGAGATCCGCTTATCTGAGCTGTCAAGTAAATCATCCTCCGCTTCCGTCATCGGAGGCAGCCGTTCCATGTACTCAGGATCAATAAAAACATGACAAGTCGCACAAGAGCAGCAACCACCGCAAAGGGCTTGCAGTTCGTCAAAACCGCTATCACGTATAAGTTCCATCACGGTCGTGCCAACCTCCGCTGCCACGACTGTCTCCGCTCCCTCGCGATTGATCACAAAAACCTTCGGCATTTCAGTTCCCGTTGACGGACGTGCGTTAGCTGAACTCACGTCGGTAGCTGTCATCACATTGCCGATCCTCGGCCAGGACCGGCTCCGCTTCCATTGTTCCGGACCTACAGACCGTACCGCCGGTCCTCCGACGTGGTTACGCTTCGGATGCACTTTTTGCCCGAATTGTCTTTCGACTTGGCGTTCTGAATGCACTGTTTCACTGCATTATGAAACAACGAGATTTGCACTTCCATCCCTCCCAGTTGCACTTCCTGCAACGTTCCGGAACGAAGCCCTTGGTCGCAGAGTTCGGCAGCCCAATAGTCTTCCTGTCCGAAAGCAACCTTCATTAGGTCGAAGGAACGCCGAAGCTTACCGTTCATTTTTTCATCTTCGATGGGCGCATCCGTCAGCATGTAATAGTCGACATCAGTGCGATCGGTGGCGATGGGTCGCAGAATACCCACGCTGACAAAGTCCGGGCTAACCACCACTATGCCATTCGGAAAGAGCGTGTAAGCGAACACCATGATCTTACGAACGTCTTCGAAATCGTCCGTAACCAAATTCTTGGCGAAGTTTCCGCGCGCTGCAGCCGCGCGCACGTGCGGACCCATGCAGTCGATGACGTTCTCAGCATCGACGAAGAACCGCGCGAGAGAGTCTTTGTGCAGGCGCGTGACGTGATAGCTGTCAAGCATCGTGTCCATTACGAGCTTCCAATTGGCCTTTACGTGGAAAGTCGTCTTGTCATAGATCCGCATCCCGCCCAAACCTACCGCATCCAGATCAGATCCGACCTCGCCTCGTATGACGGAGAAGTCGGGGCTGCTTTTCGGGTCCAGCCCGACCCAAATTAGTCCGCCCGCTTCCACACAAGGAAGCTCCGTTAATCCGAGCGACTTCTTATCTAAACCGGGGAACGTTTCTTGTCGAGGGATTCCTATGAGATCCCCGTCGAGCGTGTAGGTCCACGCATGATACGGGCAGACCACCCGCGCACCGTGAACCGCGTCTGGAGATGCGCAGAGCTTCGCGCCGCGATGTCGGCATACGTTAGCGAACGCCTTTACCTCGCCTTCCTTATTTCGGGTAAGTAGCACCGGCATACCAACGATATCCTGTTGACAATAGGAACGCGGCTCTGCAATCAAGGCTGACGGAGCCGCAATAACCGGCGCCGTGCGATACACTCCCGTTTTCTCTTCTTCAAACCGACCGGGGTCCGTGTACAACTCCGCGGCGAGGGTCTCGCGCACATGAGGGAATGCCGAATCTTCCAATTCCGGCATCTTGGCCAATGCCTCTTGCTGGCTCACTGTAAGTCGGCGCTTTATGGTTTCCATAGATAATAATCCTTCTCAAATGTACTAATCAGCGCGCACACGCGGTCACCGCCGGAGCCACGGAATTACCTTCCGTTCCCGCAGTCAAGAAATCGCTCAAAATCAGGTCCGCCACTCGGTCTCTATGCCGTGTCGAACTTCCGAACAACACTTGGTTGAGTTTGGCGCGCTTCAGGTATAGATGACACTCGTGTTCCCAGGTAAATCCGATTCCGCCATGAAGCTGCACAGCGTCACCGGCGATTGAGGCGAACGCGTCACATGCATAAAATTTTGCGCTTGACGCTGCCATGGACTTCCCTGGAACTCCGGTCGCCAGTAGTCCTGCAGCATGCCTAGTAAAGGCGCTGGCGGCCTCAAGCAAAATCTTCCAAGTCGCCGCCCGATGTTTAAGCGCCTGAAAGGAGCCAATTGCTCGCTCGAATTGAACGCGCGTGCAGAGGTAGTCGACCGTCTGCTCTAAGATGTACAGCGCACCGCCAACAGCATCACACGCGAGCGCTACGCTAGCGAAATCGGATAATTCATCCCACTCCGACGGAGACAATTGCAACCGCCGATGCGGCAGTATTTGGACCTCATTCAGTTTCACAGCGCACAAATCTCGCGTCAGATCAATTGTCGGCTTGCAATCAATTGATACGCCTTGCTGGTCCGGAGTTACCATGACGAGCACAAACCTGTCGTTCGCATCACGTGCTGCGAGAAGAATCAAATCAGCACAATTGGCGAACAGCACATGCGATGCAACACCTGTCACCACGCCTTTCGAGTCGATCATCAACTCTTCGGGTTGCGGAGAATTGTCTGGGGGGAGCGCAACTGCTGCGATCACCTTGCCTCCACTGATAGCCGACAGCCATTCCGCCTTTTGCTGTTCCTGCCCAAAAGCAGCCAGGGCGTGCGCTGCGAGCATCATTGAGAAAATAGGAAGGCGGACTGGATGCCGTCCTACTTCTTCGAACAAAACTCCGACTTCGGCAAACGTCAAACCCAAGCCGCCGTATTGTTCTGGCACTGACATTGCGAGCCAGCCGAGGGCAGCGACTTCAGACAAGAGCTCGCGATCCACGCCAGAACGTTTCGTCCCATCAACGTGCAGGATTCGCGAAGCTTTCTCCGCCGACAGCCGCTCGCGGATCGCATAACGCAGCTCTTCCAAATCAATTCCTGGAGTATCCACTATTAGTCCTCGATCGCGAAATCTTTACCCACAGTCGGATGCTGGTCTTGGTCGTCGACTGCACCGAAAACGTGTCCACTTATTGCAAGGGCTGCGTCATACAGCCCACCGACTTCGCCCTGTAGCGCGCGCAGACGATAAGTCCAAAAGTGCAATAGATGTTCATTCGTCACGCCCATTGCTCCGTTAAACTGATGGAGATCAAATACGAGCTTCTGGATATTTTGTTGCGCGTAGCATGCAGCGAGATCAGCATCTTGAGCGCTTTTACTCCATGCGGCACGCAGCGCAAGATGATAGATACCCAACGCAATCTGATGACACTGTGCCAATCGATGTTGAACAGCCTGGAAGGCGCCAATTGGCTTACCGAACGCGTGCCGCTCCTTCACATAGTCGACGGTGAAGGCAACCGCGCTCTGCGCAGCGCCTGCACACTCGCAAGCAAGTGCCACTCGCCACCATTGGCGCATCTTCGATCCGCCTTTTATCCGCCGACAAGTCTCGAGGTTTGGAAGGGTGCGGAACTTGCCGTATGGATAGGCCAGAATGCTATCCACCTCTTCCACGTCGCCGGGATGAACGCTGACGATGGCGACCTCTTCCCCAAGATCCACTAACGCAGTGCGAGCAATCGGTAGATTGCGGTGAGCCTTCGCGAGGTCGCCAAGGCTGATTAGCGCGACTGCGCCTTCGAGGGGCTCATCGCCAAGGACTTGTGGCAGGACAAGCGCCGATGCGCCAGTCTCAACGACTTTTGGACTGCGCGCGCATTCGATTACCACAAGAGCCGCCTCGAGAGCGCCCAAGACTCGTCCTGCATCGAGAAATCCACCAGCGACCAACTGTCGCTGAAGGTCAGCATCATAGTAGCTGTAACTTAAACGGGCTGACTGTGGTATTTCCGAATGGTCGGCCAAGATCGCCTGAACCGCTGACACGAGCGCCGCCTGGTCTTCATTGAATTGGTAGTCCATATCTCAGCCTCGTGGCAATCCTAGCCCGCGGTGCGCAATCAGATCGAGCTGTAGTTCGTACGTCCCTGCCGTGATGCCCGCTGGCACGTTTATCCGATAATATTCTTCCAGCAACGGGTTGCCACCCGCCAGGGTGTCGGGGACAAACTCAATCAGAAAATTCATCAAGTCCGATACCGCATCAAGCGCCGTAATACGTGCCACATTGGAGTCTGTATTAGGCTGCATTCGCTTCACGCGCTGGTCCACAACGAGGTAAGTGAGCATTCTCGCTGCCTCGAACTTCGCAACAATCATCCCGGCACGCGAGCGGACGATCTCACTATGGAATCGGCCTTCAGCCTTAAGTTGCTCTACAGCTAGCCCGAGAATCTCCAGACCAACATGATACCGAGGTACTCCTACACGCTCGAAAGAGAGCGCGTAAGTGACGATTTGCCAGCCTGCCCCTTCGTCCCCCACCCGCGCGCTTTCCGGCACCTCGACATCTGTGAAGAAAACCTCGTTCAAGTGGCCGTCTTTTGTAAGACCGGGAAATGACGTGACCGTTATGCCGGGCGTATCCATTGGCACTAGAAAGACCGAAATTTCTTTCTTCGTAGAACCTGTACGCGCCAATAGGAAACAGAAGTCAGCCTTACGAGCATATGACGTCCATATTTTCGACCCGTTGACAACATAAACGTCGCCACGCCGCTCGGCCTTCGTTCTAAGCGCGGCCAGGTCGGTGCCAGCGCCCGGTTCAGAGAAGCCTTGACACCAGACAGTGTCCCCTCGAGCGATCCGTGGAAGATGCTCCGCGCGCTGTTCTTCGCTCCCGTAGCGCATGAGGGCCGGGCCGATCCAGTTCACGTTCATGTACTGGCCGCCGCGTGGTTCACCGGCGCCTTTCATCTCTTCAGCCAAGATGAACTGTTCCCAGTCCTCGCCACCTTCTCCACCGTATTCAGGCGGCCAATGGCGCACCAGTAGTCCCCTCTGTGCAAGTGAGGCGCAAAATGTCCTAGAAAACTCAATGTTCTTGTCGGAAGCATAGCTCTCGGGAACATAGTTCTCGTACCAGTCGCGGGGCAGCAGTTCGCTGAGCGCTTCGCGCACGCGCCTGCGATAGTCCTGCTGCGCGGAAGTCCAACCAAATTCCATTATTCAGTTCCCAATCGGAGCGGCGCTATAAGCGTCAATCAAAACTCTATTATCCGAACGCTTACCCGCGAGCTGGTGTCGCTAGCTTTGGCTCGCGGGGCAGCCCCAATGCTCGTTCGGCGATGATGTTGCGTTGAATCTCGTTACTGCCGCCGGCGATCGTCCACGACCAAGAATACAGGTGGTCATGCATCCAATAGCCGGTTTCGTAACCTCCGCCCATTAGGACGGGTTGCAGATACTGGGCATCCAATCCACCCATTCGCACGCCGAGCTCCGTGAAGTCCTGCAAAAGCTCGCTGTAGAAAACTTTAATAATGGATGGCTCTGTACCTGCTCCGCCGTCTCTGAGGACTCTTCCCAGCATGTTGTTGACCAGCACCCTCAGAGCTTCAATGCGAGTATGAATGTCAGCCAGGTCTCGCCTGATCTGATCGTCCTCTGTCAGAGAGCCACCCCAGGGAGCCGGCGACTTTGCCGCGTCAAGCAAGAGTCGAAATGCAATTCTCATTCTTTCAGTTAGCTCGAGAATTGTCAGGCCACGTTCCGAGGAGAGCGTCGATTGAGCGACAGCCCATCCTTCGTTTTCCTTCCCGATCAGGTTCTCGGCCGGAATTTCGACGTCGTCGAAGAACAATTCGCAAAAGTGTGAGCCGCCGGTCATCTGCTTAATTGGACGGCGAGTTACTCCTTTCGATTCAAGATCGAGAATGAAGTAGGAGATGCCCTTGTGTTTAGGAGCCGTTGAATCAGTTCTGGCGAGCAAGAGGCAATACCGTGCATATTGCGCGCTGGACGACCAAATCTTCTGCCCATTTATAACGTAGTTATCTCCTCGCCGCTCTGCACGCGTCCGCAGGGCTGCAAGGTCCGATCCCGCATTCGGCTCGGAGAATCCTTGGCACCAGATTTCGTCGCCGGAGAGAATCGCTGGTAGATGCTTTTTTCGCTGCGCGTGAGTGCCCCATTCGAGAAGTGTCGCGGGGGCGTGGTAAAGCGAAATAAAGTAGAGTACGAGTCGAGGGGCGCCGGCGCGAGCGAATTCTTCATAGAGAACGATTTGTTCTGCAAAGGAAAGCCCCGCACCCCCCCACTCTTTGGGCCAGTGAGGTGCGGCATAGCCACCGTCTTTCAGCTTGCGGAACCAAAGCTTCTGAAAGGCGATGTGGTCCTCCTCCGATGCACCTAACATGCGTTCCTTCCAGTCTCTCGGAAGGTTCTGCTGCAACCAGCCGCGTATCTGCGATCGGAAACCTTCGAGACCTTTAAGTTCGTCAATCATTGGATCCTCAATTTCGAGCCTGACGCCATCGGAATGGCGCGCATGACTAGTTCGTTTCCTGCACCAACGACCGAGTGTCTGACGTACCGCTATTACGGGGATTCAAAATCAAGTCCGCCGCGCGCCACGCGATGGCCATCGCCGGCCCATTGGTGTTGCCGGATAACATGAATGGAAAGACCGATGTGTCGATCACTCGCAGACCTTCCACACCACGCACGCGCAACAGTGGATCAGTTACAGACGCCTCGTCCGAGCCCATGCGACAAGTGCCGCTCGCGTGATAGGAGCCATACCCAAACTTCCGATGCGCCGTGACGATCTCATCATCGGTCAGGTACTGGGACCCTGGTCGAGTTTCCTCAACGATGTGCGGTGCGAGAGGCTGCTGCGCAACGTATCGCCTGGCGTATCTGACGATATCGACCATGGCTGCCCGGTCTTCCTGCGAGCTTGCGTAATTCGGGGTAATCGATGGCAACGCTGCCGGGTCTGTTGAGGAGACAAGTACGGACCCGGTGGAAGTCGGTCGCAAGCCATAAACGCAAATATTCAATCCGCCGAACGCTTCAACTCGGAACTTGGGACTTGAATAGTCGAAGGTGAACGGCGCGATCAGGAGCTGTGCATCGGGTCGTTCAAGTCCATCTCGCGATTTAAACCACGCGCCTACCTCATACGCTCCATCTGCCATCGGTCCGCGATGCGTAAGGTAGTAGCGAGCTGTATTGGCGAGAAGCCGGCGACCCTGGAACTCACGATTCTGCGATAGCTCGTCTTGGACCCGCCATTGCATGACCAATCCGCGATGCTCGCGTAGGTTGTATCCGACTTGCGGACTATCGTGAATGACGGCGATGCCCAGCGCACTCAAATGATCGGCGGGCCCTACTCCGGAGCGTTGCAGAATTGCGGGCGAGGAAAGTGCACCCGCACAAAGCAAGACCTCGCGTTCCGCGTTGTAAACAACTCGTGTGTTTCCGCGTACGCCATTGACACCAACAGCACGGCGGCCGCTAAACAGAACGCGGTCAACGGTCACATCGGTCGCGACTATTAGATTGTCGCGGGACATGATCGGACGAAGGAATGCAACCGCAGCGCTCTGCCGACGCCCTCGGAAGATGGTGCGCGGCACGTAGCCGACTCGTTCAACATCGTCCGGGTCGTTCACATCTGTCTTTTTCTGCAAACCCATTGCGACACCGGCTTCTACCGCCGCGAGGGTTAAGGGGGTCCGGATCTCCGGCATCGAGAGCTTGAGCGGACCGCTGTCGCCGCGAGTCGGTGAGCCACCGAGTTCATGATTCTCAAGGGCTCGAAAAGACGCGGACATATGAGCCCAGTTCCAATCATCGCTAGTAAGCTTCGCAAGCTCGTCGTAGTCATCAGCCTGGCCGCGAACGTACACCATTCCATTAACGGAGCTCGATCCTCCGAGGGTGCGACCTCTTGCCCAAGACTCGGCGCTAGCATTCGACGCCTCCTCCGGATTGGTCATATACGGCCAGATCAAACGGGGATCAGCCATAGCCTTCGCAATTCCCTTTGGCATATGCACGAACGGATGTCTATCCGTCGGGCCCGCCTCGATCAAAAGCACGCGTACTTTCGGATCGGCGGATAAGCGATTCGCCAATACGCAGCCCGCCGATCCCGCGCCTACTATCACATAGTCGAATTTGGTATTCATGCACCGACCTTATTACGGAAGACGTGCGCGGGCGGTAAACGTCCGTTTGAAAAACAGCGGTTGCACATATGCGGCTGCCAATGTCGGATAAAGGTCTCAGCTGCCTGTTGAGGCGTGAACACCAGACTCACGAAGCGCTTCTACCAGACACGTTCCATTCGAGGGGCAAATGCATCAATGCCATAACTAAACCAGGCCTCCATTCGAGCTTGGCGTTTGCGGCAACCCTAAACGATGGAATGCGCTTCAGCCATTCCTCGGTAAAAATGCGCATCTCTGCCCGGGCCAAAATGTTGCCGATACAGATATGCGGACCCGTGGAAAACGTATGGTGTTCACGGCCCTTGCGATCAAGATCGAACCGGTCCGGCTCCGGGTTCTTCCGATCGTCCATTCCAGCAAGAGTCAACGGGCACAGCACCATGTCTCCCTCACGGAAGCTCGCACCGTCGATGTCTACGTCCTTCTTCACAATGCGAGTTTGATTAACGACGGCATAACGGCGCAACGCCTCCTCCACAAAGTCGGGGATTCTTGCAGGCTCAAGTGCGAGCCGGTCTTGCAGCGATTGATCCTGTGCCAGGTGTCGGAACGCAAAAGTCAGCGCATTCGCGACTGTATCCAGGCCTGCAATGAAAAGCAGAAATCCAATCGACTGCAGTTCTTCCTGCGTTAGGGGTCGACCCCTGACTTGTTCGTCGAGCAACTTACTTACGAGATCGTTTCGACGCTCGCGTCGACGCTCACCGATAAGATCGTCAATAAGGCTGAAAATGGTGTTCTGGAGCTCGATCCGCCGCTCGACGGTCGTCTTACCAAAGTACTCGTGGACAATGCCACGGAATTCTTCGAACCGCTCAAGAGGTAGGCCCATCATTTCCATGAACACTGAGACCGGAAACCCTGGTCCTAATGATTCAGCAAAATCGCAGCCTCTATTATCGATGACCTGGTCGATGAGTCGGTTAGCCCACATTCGCAGTGTTGGCTCCATCTCGCCCACGGTCTTCTTGTCGAAGTACCGCATCAGAACCACACGATATTTCGTGTGGTCGGGTGGGTCGAGATTTAAAGGGATCATCACGTTTGGGCTGTTCGACTTAGGGATATCGAGTTCGCGGTTTGAAAAATGCTCGGTATCGCGCAAGATCTCAGTCATAAGATCAAATCGTGTCACAATCCAATGCCCCCCGTTCCTAGGGGTGTAAAGGATATCCGACGCTTTATTGCAGATAGCTCGAAAGCCGAGGTGCGGGTCCTGACGGAGGCCCTCATCTGTATAAATGTCGAAATTGATAACCTGTTCTGGCTTGACGTAGTCTGGGACGTAGTCGTCATTGGTTCGAATGTTCACCGGTCGATCCTTTTTGCTTGGTATCGTGTTTGACAACTGAGAGAGCGCAGGCTTCGTCAAGAGCCAGTAAATTTAGGCGGTCGCTTTTGGAGAAACGCATTGGCGCCCTCCACATGGTCTTTTGTGTAAAGAGTAAGCTGGTCGTACGCCATCGACGTCTCGAACGCACCGGCCATCAATTGCTTCAACATTGCGTTTACAGCAAGCTTTCCGTACGAGATCGCCAATGGTGCACCCTGAGAGAGGCGCACCGCCATATCCTCTACGAACCTGTCGAGTTCCCCGTCCGGCTTGCAGTGGTTGATGAGACCGATCTCCGCAGCTCGGGTAGCCTCAATCGGATCTCCAAGCATGATCAGTTCTTTCGCACGATTGAAGCCGACCAGCAGGGGCCACAGTGCGGCGCCGCCGTCTCCGGGTGCAATCCCCACCTTGACATGCGAATCACAGAACCGCGCGCCCTCCGCGGCGATCACGATGTCACTGGCCAGTGCGATGTTCGCCCCCAGACCATAGGCCACGCCGCGAACCTTAGCGATGATTGGCTTCTCGCAGTCCAACATGTTCCAGAACAACCGGCGCGCTCCGCGGGTTCTTGGTCGGCCAGTGCGACCCTCGTCGCTTTGTTGTTTTTGATCGTTAAGGTCGATGCCAGCGCAGAAGGCTCCGCCTTCCCCAGTGATGACTGCAACACGGACATCATCGTCGGCGTCAATATCATCCCAGACTTGTTCCAGTTCCAGATGCATTCGCCGGTTGACCGCATTCTTACGGTCTGGATTGTCCAAACGCACGGTTGCGACGCCGTCGCGCGTGGACACCTTCAGCATTTCGTACCGGGTGGGGTCGATTTTGGGCACGTCGTCTCCCTAGGCTTGAAGTTACCTGTGTGCGTTTATCGCTCACATGTTCTATAATGCCACAAACTGTAGGCGGTCTTCACATTCGTGTCAAGCCTGCAACCCTCGTCCATTTGATGCGCAAAAACTTTCAGAGCGCACCGCGGTAGGTCCAGCGCATGACGACGGAGCGGTGTGACAGGAGGTAGATGGAAGGCGCGAAGATTTGGTATGGTCTAACAGCGTGCGCCTAAAACTCTCGAAGCTGGCCTACTTCATATCAGCATGGGACATTATTGAGGACGTGAGTCGCTCGCGTCGGATATCCGCCAATGAAACTAGGAATCATCTCTGACATACACGGCAACCACGACGCATTGGCGCAGGGACTGGATGTCCTCAGTAACGTCGACCAGATTGTTTGTCTCGGCGATGCCATCAATCAACATCGTTTCTCGAATGAGGTTGTCGGGCTTTTGCGGGAACGTAACATTCAGACAATCTGGGGAAACCATGAGCAGGTATTTTTTAGTCCGGTCGGCGAACGTGCTCGGCAAGCGCCGTGGATCGACCAAAGTCTGCTGTCTTGGCTGGAGTCGAGGCCGCTCTCGGTCCTGCAGCGTTATGGAGACAAAAAAATCCTGCTCGTGCACTCGACCCCTCACGAGCCAACAGGTGGCTACGTCGAAGGACTAGGAGGGGCTTTCGACAAGCAATTCGGAAATTCAACCGCGGATGTCATTTTTTGCGGCCATACTCACGTGCCTTCGGTTCGTCGCGCTGGCTCTACATTAGTGGTCAACCCCGGTTCGCTTGGCGAGGGTCGGCCCGTCGCGGGCGGTTACATTAACAGCTGCGCTGTGTTTCATCTTGACACCGATACGGTCGAGATTGTTGACCTAGTCGCGACCGCCCCCGCCTGCTCGCTCAAGAACGACGTTTAGGGCGCTGGCAATCAACAAGTTCTTTAGACGGGGACAACGCCCGGGCCGCGCGCCCGTTTGGATGTCGCGTGACTTCGTGAAGGAACGGTATTCTTGCTGACATACTGGAAGTTTTGATCAAGGAAGCGTTATGGAAGTACCACTTCAAGAAGGCCCTACGGGCAAAGTGCGAGACGCAGACCAGATGGGCGGATTCGCCAAGGGGCTGAGCGTCATTGAAGCGTTCAGTCATAGTGCAAACGCTTTGACAATCGCAGACGTCGCGCGATTGAGCGGACTTGACAGGGCAACTGCACGTCGGTGCTTGCTCACACTGGTCAATGCTGGATATGCAAAAAGTGACGGACGGCATTTCGAACTGACGCCTCGTGTGCTGCGCTTGGCACATTCGTTCCTCACGGCTTCATTGCCGCGCCTCATTCAGCCATCGCTCGAAGCGTTAGCGAACGACCTGCGCGAATCTTGTTCCGCGGCTGTGCTCGACGGCAACGAAATCGTTTACATCGCTCGAGCATCTCAACACAGGCTAATGGGCATCGGCCTGCACCGCGGGAGTCGACTTCCGGCATTCTGTACGTCAATGGGGCGTGTGTTACTCGCGGCGCTTCCGCCCGAGCAAAGCCTCGCGCTTCTCGGCAAGAGCGACAGGCCAGCTATTACCGAGCGCACAATTACCGACCTCGATCAACTCATCGCGGAACTCCACAGGGTAAGGAACGATGGTTATGCCGTTATAGATCAGGAGCTGGAACCAGGCGGACGGTCGGTTGCCGTCCCAATCCGTAACATTTCAGGCGACACGGTAGCAGCCATAAACGTGGGTGTGCCCGCCGCGCGCGCAACGCTCGATCAGCTTCGTGAGATTTTCGTGCCGCGCCTCGAGGAAGCTCAAAGCTATCTGGCTGGCATCCTTCCGTAGCCCATCTCTTAACCGCATCGGTTCCTCCCCGGCGATTCGCGTTCAGGATCGCCAGGCAGTGTTGAGCCCAAATCGCTCGCTTACACCGATAGCTCCGACGTTGGCGGTGCCGCCGGCTTTAGCCGAGCAACAAGACATAACCCCTGCCTCGCTCGCCTGCGTCCGGCCTCCCCCTCCTGACATCCCAGTCCCGCTACTGCGCGACAACGTCTGGTAGGTCGAGCGCGGCGCCGGGCTGCGTAGAAATACACAGGAACGGATGCCAATGGCATCCGCGGAAAAGCACGCGGAGATGCGCTACTTTCGCACAATTGTGCGATAATCGTCCGGCCTTGCGCGCCGCATCCGCGATCTTGTTGGGACGAAGGTCCTCCGTTAGCCCTTCAACCCTTCGCGATTTACTGCCTCCAATGCAGACGAAAAAAAGCCGGTCCGAATATATCAGTGTCAATGGGCTCCGAATTCACGTCCGTCGTTGGGGAACGGATTCAGACCGCCGCCTGTTCATGCTGCATGGATGGATGGACTGCTCGGCGACGTTTCAGTTCTTGGTTGACTGCCTCGAAGGACAATGGGATATCGTTGCTCCTGATTGGCGAGGTTTCGGCAAATCGGAGTGGCAAAACTCCCCGTATTGGTTTCCGGAATACTGCGCGGACCTTGACGCGATTTTGTCAATATATTCGCGTGATGAACCAGCCCTAATCGTCGGCCATAGTATGGGTGCGAATGTAACCAACATGGTTGCTGGAATGCAGCCCGATCGGGTGGCAAAGTTCGTCAACCTTGACGCGTATGGAGTGACGCTACTCCACGATGCCGCGGAATACGTCGAAGACCTGGGCCACTGGATCGAGCTCCGACGGAAGGGACCCCCAGCAGCAAAGGCGTATGCGACCGTAGACGAGTTTGCGCGCCGCTTGATGCGTGGCAATCCAAGGCTCACTGCGGACCGAGCATCGTTTCTTGCCAACAATTTCTCGCGTGTTAACGATCGCGGTTTAATCGAGGCTGCAGCGGACCCGTGGCACAGGGTCGTTTCGCCCATGTTGGTACAGGGAAATGACTCGCAATTCTGGCAGCGAGTCACCGCGCCTGTTCTATGGCTGACGGGCCGCGAGTCGCACTTGCTCGAACTCGCGGAGTCCGGAAAAGGCGATTATGAGCTGGTGCACTCCAAGTTCCAGCACCTTTCTCGAGTGGTCGTCGATGGCGCCAGTCACAACTTGCACCATGAGCAGCCGGAAACTGTAGCCCCCCTTATCGAATCGTTCCTAGGCTGAGACCCTCCTTGACAGGCGAACGTATCCAGCCTATCGTTTCGTTACGATAATGCACATATGTGCGATATTCGCACCGCGGAAAATATCCGATGTCGCTTGCCGACCTTGGTGTTTCTAGAGCATGCGGCGCTCGCAGCGCCAAAAGGGGGACGCCAGGTCACGCCTCGTGACTTGGATCCATTAAATCGCCAGCAGCATTTAAAGCTAAGCGGGCTTGAGCGACTAACGGAAGGCATGGCATGACAGAGAAAGCTAACCCGGAAAACGAATTTCGCAATTTCGACCACCGCGCCGAAAACCATCGTGTCGGCGCCGAATGCGTATGGGCCCGGATGCGAAACGCACCTGGCCTCGCGTACAGTGAAAAATATGACGGCTTCCACGTCGTAACGCGGCATGCCGACGTCGCGGTCGCCGCCGCAAAATGCAATCGATTCTCCTCCGCCTCGGGGATTTCTTTCCCCGACCTTGACTTTGGCACACGCATGTACCCGGCCGAAGCGGATCCTCCTGTTCAGCAAGAATATCGAGCACTTCTTAGCAAGTTTCTCGTGCGCGAACGAGTCGACATGATGGAAGCGGCCGTTCGCCGTCACGCCGTGAAGTTGCTCGACGCGTTCAAGAGTGAGTCGCGAGTTGACTTCGCCCGAGTGTTCGCGCGCCCCTTCCCTGTGCTTGTTTCGCTTGAGCTCTTCGGCTTTCCGCTCGAGGACGCCGATATGCTTGACCGTCTCATCGTCGCATTGCATGACGAACGCGGAAACGACAAGGCTCTTGAAGCAGCGGTTTCGCTTACCAGGTACTTGGAGCAGCTTCTGACTTCTAAAAAAGAGACGGCCACGGATCCAGATGCCGATATCTTGTCTTCGATCGTCCTTGGCACTGTGCAGGGAAAGCCGATGACTCTCGACGAGCAGGTAGCAATGGTTCGCCTGCTTCTGTTTGGCGGCTTTGCGACGGTAGCCATTGTCCTCTCCTCCGCAGTCCACTGGTTCACGCAACATCCGGAAGATATGCGTCACCTGAGAGACAATCCCGGTCTGATGGACGCCGCTACCGAAGAATTCGTTAGGTATTCATCGCCGGCGACCTATCTGAAACGAACCGTGACTGAAGATACGGAGCTAGGGGGCGAGAAGCTCAAGGCTGGCGACCGCGTTCTGCTCGGCTTTGCCGCCGCGAACCGAGACCCGGCAAAGTTCGAAAACCCGGACCAAGTAGTAATGGACCGAGCGCAAAATCATCACCTAGGCTTCGGTCTTGGCGCGCATCGCTGCATCGGATCTTTGGTCGCGAAATTGGAGATCCGCGTTGCTTTGGAGGAAATATTCCGCAGATACGACAGGATCGAACTTGATCCTAACGGAACATTAAAGTGGGAAAGCGGCGAGAACCAGGGGATCATTGGCTTGCCGATCATCCTTCATCGTCACTAAAAGACTGACATTGCTGAGCGGAATGCGATCAGCGCATATGCTTGTGGACTGATCGCGCCACACCAATTTTTACTAGTTACAACATACAATATGGCTACGATTCGGTATATTGAACACGGTGACAACGAGCATTCGATCGATTTGGCGGCAGGCATGACGGTTATGGAAGGCGCGTTGAGCAACGGCATCCGCGGAATCGAAGCAACATGTGGCGGAGCCTGTGCCTGCGCTACCTGTCACGTCTACGTTGATGAAAAATGGCTCGATCGGGTCGATGGCCCGTCAGAAATGGAAACCGCCCTCCTTGAATTCCTGCCCGAAGTTAAGCACAACTCCCGACTTTCCTGCCAGATCCTTGTGAAAGAAGAGTTGGACGGACTCACAATCCGCCTTCCTAAGTCGCAAGTTTGAGTCTCGCCTCAAGCGTGCGTCACCGTCCGAGAACGCCGCACCGCGCATTCCCAAAGTGAAGCTAATCTGAGCGGAGAAAGATACGCAGCCGTTGTATCTGCTCCGCTTCCAGACATCCGCCGGTCATATCATTCCGTTATTTCTCTAAGCGGAGAGAGCTGGACCTGAGCTTCGGTATCCGAGTTCCCGACATGTTGTCATCTATCTAAGGCAATGCAAGCAACTCGGACGTCAGCTAACCAAGCGTAGTATGCTCTCGCTGAACGTGCCCCAGCAGGACCCCTCTCATATTCTAGATTTCCTGCGCAAGCGAAACACCATGTCGACCCCAATCAGCTCGCACGCCAGTTTTAAGCACTGCGATGCCGTTCCTCCAATGCAGCTCGTAGGTTGCGGATAAGTCCATCGCGGCGTCCGGATTCGATTTTCGGCAGCACTTGCCCTACCCTAGCGAGAATAACGCGAAGTTCCGGTGTCGTCGCTAGGTAGCTATTCCGGATGCTCGTCAGCGCTCGTTTGCGCCGCACGGAATCGGGATGAATTTCGATGCGCCGTCGAGAAGTTGCTCAGGAGCCGAGCGTATTCAGCAAGCGCCGCTCTTTTTCAAGCTCTTCCTCAATCTGGCGCCGACGCTCCATAAACGAGCAGAGAATGTCTCGCATGATGCATAGAAGCTTTTCTGATTGCGACGAATCTCGACTGCATTTCTTCTGGTCGTTGACCCGCCTTTCTTGCAGGGCGATTCGCTGCAGCGCTTCCACGATATGGTGATCCGCAAGCACTAGCGCTGATGTTTCCTTCGTCATAAGAGTCATGGTGACCTCCTGTCCAAGTCGCAGCAAGGCATCCCTGCGGTTACCGACCGAGGATACACCCAAAAGTCCAGAGGCCAGCGGCCGGCGCTCCGATTGTTTTCAGCATGCCGCGTCGCACCGCCTTCGATCACCCAGATTTAATGTCCACTGCAATGGTCTACAGCCTTGTACGTATCGGTCTTGCAACCGTTCCAGCGCGACTGCAGCAACAGACAGACCGGTCAGTTGGCATCCAGGCACCAACCCAGGCCTTTTCCTCACGATGGCGGCCACCAACGTCGACGCGCCGGGAGCGCCTAGCGGACACCATACTCCCGAGCGCTTTAACGAAACTCAAGGCGAGTTGCCGAGCCGCCTACGGCCTGTGTACCGACGACTTCAGCCGGCTCAACATCGGCAAATACAACGCCCCCTAAGCGGCTTGCCGATCTGGCTATCACCCCTAGACGGTTGCTTCATCACGATTGCCTTTTACCGGGCCATTTTGTTAGTTTTGAAGCTTCTTAGCGTCGAGCGCGCTTCAGTGGCCGTCGACTCGAACGCTGTCGTCGTCCGGTTTCATCGCTATTTTGAGCTTTCGGACCTGTTATAGAGGAGGATCTCGGCGCCCTTGTGATGCCGCATGCGAAAGCACTGACTCGCGAGACATTGGCGCGCCTGACCTGCCTCGATGTTTATTCTCGTTTCTCTGTCCGACTTTGCGCAACAAGAAGTGCGAGAGAGCGGGAATCAATATTAGAGCACCCAACATGTTCCATAGAAACATGAAAGTAAGCAGGATGCCCATATCGGCTTGGAACTTGATCGGGGACCACGCCCACGTGACTACGCCTGCGGCTAACGTGATCCCGACAAGGGCCACAACTTTCCCTGTGAAGTTCAAGGCATTTGCGTATGCGTCCCGCAACGGGACGCCAGCTCGCTGCTGCGCTAGTTGAACGCTTAGCAGATAAAGCGCATAGTCGACACCGATGCCCACGCCGAGCGCGATCACGGGAAGGGTGGCTACCTTGACACCGATGCCAAGAAACACCATCAAGGCTTCACACATGATCGACGTGAGGCCCAACGGAATGATTGCTACTAAAACGGCACGCCAACTGCGGAATGTTATAAAGCAAAGGACAATAACAGCCGCATACACAAGGTAAAGCATATTTCGGTTCGCTTTCTCAACAGTAATATTCGTTGCCGCCTCGATTCCGGCAGAACCTGCAGCGAGAAGGAACTGGTATTGCCCATTATTGTGGCTGCCGCTGAACTCCTCGACCGCTTGAACTGTTTGCGCGAGCGTCTCGGCCTTGTGGTCTTTTAGGTACGCGACCACAGTGCCAATGGTCCATTCTTTGTTGATCAGTTCGGGGTTATTGTCTGAGACGGCGTTGACGCCCTGAGAAATAACCGATTGATCTCGGTTGATTGTAAGCCATTTCGGCGAGCCTTCATAGTTGCCAGACGTTGCTAAGCGTACTAGTTGCGAAGCGGATACTACTGTCTGAACGAAAGGAAGTCGACGGAAAGCCTGCTCAAGCCGATCCTCCTCGATCAGGGTGTTATATTTCCCGACACCGGCGTCTGCGGCCTTGACGATTACCACAAATTGGTCGCTGGAAAGTCCGTAATGAGAGGTAAAGAAGCGATTGTCCAAGTTGTAGCGTGAATTGGCGCGCAGTTCAGGAGCGCCTGAATCCAAATCTCCGACCTTGAGATGCGTGCTGACCACAAACGCTCCGGCTCCGAGAAGGGCGGCGACGGCAAGGGCACATACAGCATAGCGACGCTGCGTGAAACACGCTAGGCGCTGCAATCCCGAAACAGTTCCCCGCTCCTGAGAATCCTTAATGGCACGCGCTGCCGCACGAGGGCTCACGCCTGTAAATGACAGCAGGATCGGCAGCAGCACAAGATTAGTGAAGATTAGCACCGCAACTCCTAGGCTCGCGGTGATTGCCAGGTCACGAATGACTGGAATATCGATTACAACAAGCACGGCGAAGCTAACAGCGTCGGCGACGAGAGCTGTCAGACCGGCCAGGAAGAGGCGTCGGAAGGTATAGCGTGCAGCGACATACTTGTGCGTGCCCTCCCCAATGTCCCGCATAATGCCGTTCATTTTTTGGGCACCGTGTGACACTCCGATAGCGAACACGAGAAAAGGAACCAGCACGGAATACGGATCTATCGAAAACCCGAGCAAGTGAACAATGCCCAATTGCCAGAGGACCGCGACTAACGAACAACCCAGAACCAACCCCGTGCTCCTCAAGCAGCGCGTGTACGCCAAAATTACGACCCCGGCCATTACTGCTGCGATGGCAAAATATGCCATCACCTGAGTCAGCCCGTCGATTAGGTCGCCCACAAGCTTCGCGAAGCCGACAATATGGACCCGAACAGATGCGCTCTGATTGCTCCGGATCTTTTCATCCAGATAGCGTGAGATCTCTGTGTAATCTAACGGTGTGCCGGTACGAGGGTCTAAGTCTAGAAGAGGAACGAAGACAGTGCTCGATCGTTGGTCGTTCGCCACGAGGCTACCTATAAGACCCGCGCGTGCAACGTTATTCTGCAATCGCTGGCGCATTTTCTGGGATCCGTCGAAGTCGTCCGGCATCACCGGCCCCCCCTTAAATCCCTCTTCGGTAAACTCGGTCCAACGGACAGACGGCGTCCAAAGCGATTTCAGGAAGGCACGATCTGCCCCAGGCATGAGATAGGCCGCGTCGTTCACACGCTGGAGCACCTGCAAATATGTTGGATCGTAGATACTACCGTTTACGTTTTCTACGTCGATGCGAATAGAGTTGCCTAAACTCGACAACGCAGCACGATTAGCAAGATAGTTCTTAATGTACGGCTGCGATTGTGGCAGCATTTTTTCGAAGCTGGCGTTGACCTGTGTCTTCGTTGCTTCATAACCGAACACAAGCGTCAATATGGCGCATATTGCAATGATCAAGAAGCGGTTGTTGAAAATCAGCCTCTCGATGGCATTGCCAGATTTCGAATCGAAATGGTCGGGATCGCGAATCACGGCCATCGTATCTCGCTGTACGGGTGCAATCATGGAACTCTCACTTCTGAACCGAGGCAAAGTTAGGAGCCGGATTAATCATTTGACGCTCGATACCTTGATATCCGGAGAATACATACCAGCCACCGCCAACGCCCGTGACGTCCGCGTACAAGAGCGGTCGTTCTGGCCGCAGTAAAGTGAAGGATCGTGCGGCGTCTTTGCTATATAGCAATTGACCGCCTTCTGCCGTCAACAAGACTTGGCCATTGCCATATACTGTTCCAGATGTCAAGCTGGTGCGAGCGCCGGTCACGACGGCTATCCAACTTCGGCCGCCATCACCGCTGCGAAACGCAGTGCCGTTAAGGCCAACTGCCAATTGAAAATCGTCATTGCCTACGATGCGGAAGAAGCTTCCTTTGTAATCCGGCGAGACAGAGACGAAGTGAGCACGCTTTCTATCCAGCTTATATACGGTACCTTGCTCACCGACTATGTATATGCTCCCCCCCACCGCACGGATGTCGTTGAGATTGAGGAACTTATCGTTATCAACGTGATCGAGCCATGGACGCCAAGTCGTTCCCCCGTCGTCGGTCGCGACGATCATACCGAACGACCCAACGGCATACCCCACTCTATTGTTCTCAAAGTAGACACTGAGAAAAGGCAGTGTCGCACCGTTTTGCGTATTTAGTTCAACCTCGTCAAGAAACGGTTTCAGCGACTTCTCGCCGTTTGTGATGCGTTCCTGGTAATACGATGTGAGCGCTGAGTGAGCCATGCTACCGTCGAACTGTTTCCTCCATGTCTCGCCGCCGTCATCGCTGTGCAGTATCACACCGTCATGACCGACCGCCCAACCTTCTTGGGCGGAAACGAAGCACACCGACACCAAGTCGGACTGCACGGGAACATGGGCTTGCCGCCACGACACCCCGGCATCGTCCGATAGCAGAATGAGACCTCTGAGCCCGACACCAACGAGCCGATGACGTGCACCTTGCTGAATGTTTGCTAATGCAAGGACGGGCTGTCGCGACGCAGTTAGCGCACCGGACAGTGGCTCAGCTGCTGTCTGAAGCGGGTCACGAAAAGCGACGTTAGGATTCTCCGCCAACGCGGCGGTCGATGCCGCTAGCAGCGCCGCAACAGTCAGCGAAGATAAGATGAGGGATCGCATTTACTGATTTCCGGTTGAGTTACTTCTACGTAGCGAAGTGGGACGCCAGAAATCGGCATCCCCGTGCCTTCACTCGCTACTTGGTCATATCCCGAAATCAGCGGATCCCGCTCGAAGTCAGCGCAGATGGTGTAAAGCGGCCCAAGTTCCCCATATCGTCGGAAGCCTTCACGTAGTCGTCCGGTTGGACGAACGTGCTGATATAAGTGGTGCCCTTGCTGAAATCGTAGAAGATCACGCCCTGAGCCGTCGTTTGAACGTCCCACATTGGCAAGACCGGGAAGAAGCCGATTCGCGTCAAGTTACCTCCCTGGTCGTACGCGTCGGAGGCAACGATCGCCCAACTGTCTTCATCAACGTAAAAAGTCCGGCGAGGTTCAGTGTGTCGTTTTCCTTCCTTGAGCGTCGCTTCGACGACCCAGACGCGGTGCAACTCCCATCGCGTTACGTCCGGGTTATAGAAGTTCTGCGTAAGCATCTTGTCCAACGGGGCGAATAGCATCCGATTGGGATTGTATGGGACGTACATCTCCTTTTTTCCGACCGTCTTGAAGTCGTATCGGTCAAGTTGGCCGGTAAAGCCGTAGGGCTCGTCATAGTTCAACGCTCCGCCGTTTGATGCAATCGGCGTGTCGTAAGCAAACTCGGGCGCCAGGCGAGTGCGCCGCTGACCAGGCGTATAGACCCATGAAAGTTGCTGCTGCTTGTCATAGTCAAGAGGGAACTGTTGCAAAATCTTCGTTCCCACCTGCGAAGACGGACTCAACCAGCGGCATGTGCGGTACTCGTAAACGTCGTCGTTCGTTTGCGTCGCTTTGGGATCCAGGTACGGGTGCGCATAATCCAGATCAGTATGGCCGATGTCGGTTAGATGACCGCTTCCGTCAACTAGCCAGGTTGAGGTCCGAAGCTGGGCGCTGACACCCCACGTATTTCGGAGCTCGTGGTTCCAAATGATCTCGGCTCCTGACGATGGGACTGGAAAAGGAACGCACGAATGGGCGCCGCTAATGCCGTTTCCGTTCTTGGTAATCTTTGAGTTGGCCGCGTTTTCTTTGCAATGTGACAGCCAGTCATCGCTGTAAGAGATGCTCCGATGCGTCGGGTAGACGTCGACCCGGAAAGCAGGATATTTCTTGAGCATTGCAACTGTGCCGGCCGTCAGGCGATCTGCATATTTGTCAGCATTGCCGGCGTTGATCGTAAACAGCGGCTTTTCGTTATCAAATGGTCCGGTGGCGTATCTCCCGCTGCCCTTCTTCCAACCCGCGGGAGCAGTCGAGGCTGGCAGACCGCCTTTGTACGCAGGGATTGTATTGTCAGCATTTGCTGCCTTTTCCGCGCCGAAGTCGGTAAGCGATTTGCCGAGTTCATCGGCGTTTGGATGCATCGCTGCAAAAGAGGTTCCTACAGCGAGCGTGATGCCGAATCCGGCGAGTACGTTGTTCAAGAGGCGCATGTTGTCTCCTTTTTAGAACTGGGCAGAGAAAGTGAGGGAAACCCATCCCTTATCGTTATAGAAATAAGCCCCGTTGCCGCTTGCGTAGTAAGCGGGGCCGCCGGGACCGAAGCTTGTCAAACCACGGCTGGTATGAGCGTGGTATCCGTTATATTGAAGAGTAACGTTGTATTTCTGCTGGACCAGTGCGTGGAGGCCGACCGTGTAAACTATTTGGCCTTGGTTGGTTCCGTTCAGACTCGGTGTGTTACCCCATAGGCCGTATTGCACAAACATCGGCATATCAAGGTCGACGCCCGGATAGACCTGCAACCATTGCGGATCAAGCTGAAACGCCAAACCGACGGAGTTATTAGTCGCACACCCGTCCCACTTACTGCCCGTAGGGCAAGCCGAAGCATTTCCTACACCGCTGTAAAGCGCGCCATTGCTGGTAGTCTTGATTTTTTGGGTAAACGCAATTTCGGCAAAAGCGGTCCCCGTTTGCCAAAAAGGCGTCCGCGTGAGACCTGCAACTACATTGCCGATTACATTCAGGGTGTCACCTCGCGCTCCCGATTGGCCACTCAGATCCGCCGGAGTCGGTCCCGTTGCGCTGTTAAGAGCGGTGTTATGGCGATAGGAAACTTCTAGGCCAGTACTGTAATTGCCTATTTGCTTGTCAAGACTGAAACCATACAACTTGACATTCGAGGCATAGGCTAGATGATAGTCGGGCGCACCCGCCGAATTCATGCCGAGCAGCACCCAAGGAGAGGTTTCCGTCAGATTACGGAAGTAGAAACCCATCGTGCCGCCGGAAAGCCATGCCGGCGACCACGTGTATTTCAGACCAAAATCGGAATGGAATCCGTTGTTCGGCTTTACGTCAGCACCCCGCGGGATGGTTCCTTCGAGCAAGCTCGGACCATTGAATAAAAATCCGGCCGTACCGAGATATGTACCGCCCTCAGGGTACCGGCTGGCGGCATACTCAAAAAAATACTGCGCCGCAACGGACATCGTTTGATTAAGTTGGGTCTCAAAAAGAACCTGTCCCCGCGGGATTGCAAGTTGCTTCGCTTGAGTCCCCGGCGTCGCAGCTCCTTGAATCCCATCAGAGGCATTTTGTCCGTAATTGATACCTTGCGAACCAAATAGCAGAGCGTTGCCCCAGTACTGCGTCAAACGCCCGACTTTGATTGACGCTTGTTGACCGTTGATCTGGAAATTTTTGAATACAAACGCGTCGAGGAGCTCACCTCCCTGCTGATAATATCGCTGGGTATAACTGCTGTAGTGGTTACCTGGATACGAATTCAATGCGGAGTATGGGACACCCGTCGCTGCGTCACCGGGATGGTTTTCGACCCCGCCACCATAAGCGAAATCCTTCCAAAACGACGCGCTCAGACGGAAGCCAAAGTCATTGCGGTAGACAGCATCAAATTCGGTCAGATCCGACACTCGATTGGTGACGATGTTTCCAGCGTGCTTGAATTTATAGTCAGATTCACTGTAGAGCGGATTATTCCCGATACCATCGTTTATTCCCTGGGCACGCATGCCAAGGTTGTATGCAACCGTGTTGTCCCAGTGAACTTCCCAATCGGGCGGAGTCGTTAGTTGGAACGCCTGCGCAGTGCCAGCACAAGCGAATAGCGTACAAGCCGCTACCCGGATCACAGTCGCATGCGGCAGACGGTCGCGGCAGCCAGACACTTGCATAGACACTTCCTCCTAGTTGTCTCGAGTTTTGTTTTCAGTGAGCGATGTGCGGATATCGCTCAACTGTTCTGTATTGCGACAACTTTCGCTGACTGACCCGCACCTTGTCAAGCGCTGAATCGCGTCGATGGTTAGCTAGGGCAGCGATTGGCGCGGCTCGAATCTATCTGCCGGTTTTTTGGGTCTTTTTGCGGTGCAGCAACGATCCCCCCCCGTGCGCACCGTCGCGGCGCAGTCGCACCATCGAAGTCAGAATGCCGGTTCGCGGGAGTGCCTTGCCTGTGCACGGTCAACGAATGCGCTGCAGATCCGAAGGAAGGAAGTGCTGCAGCGCGCAAAAGAACAACCAACGCTTCGCAGGAAGCTTCGCGCAGCGATGGGCGGCCGGAACTCTTGTGTCGCGATAGTCGACAGCAGCGGGCGCTGCCCATGAGGCGGCCGCGGCGTAGGGACGATCGTAATGGCAACCGCAAGCCGCCCAATTACTTCGACGCGCCGTCGTTCGCCCGTAGCTCATATATGCTTTGGGATACGTGTTACTTCAGGCCGCTTCGCTGTCAAGACGCCGACGCGGGTACATCGTCAGCAGGTGGCTAAATATTCCTCGCTCCGAAGGGCTAACGATAGGACGTCTAATGGCCGCATGGCATGGGCAACAGGAATCAGGGAAGAGGCGCTGGAGACGCGCGATCGCCTACTCGATGCGGCAGAGATAGTTTTCATGAGAGGGGCGTGACCCGCGCCAAGCTTGGAGGTATCGCTCGGAGAGAGGCATAGGGGCGCATTGCAGCAGGGCTGGAGCGAATCGAGCGTACGCTGCATGCAATCAGGCCCGAGCGCGATAGCGAAGCGCTGATAGACACCTACTTGAATCGTTCGCTCTAACGCCTTTTTCCAAACTAGCGCGAGCTAGACCAGACGCAGCCGCGTCGCATCTCAACAGATCCAGACCACCGTCCGACTGTCGCCCACCGGCACGTCTCGCCCGTGCTCCACCGGCTCTTGCACAGCCATGTGGCTCGCCGCATATGACGCGTTCTGCTGTCGATTCCCTACGGAAACTAGAAACGGCCGAGCTGCACGCATGTCGTTGCTCGCAGCGGTGTAAAAGAACAGTTCGAATAGAGGCACGTAGAAAGGAAGCGATTCTTCCGCTTGTCGCGCTAGCATTGAACGTGGGACCGAAGGTGGCACACCATATGCTGGCCGACGAAACTGGGCGGTGGCCGTAGCGAACGTGTCGGCTGCGACTCGCGCGCGGAATCCATGCTATCGCTAGAAGTGGATACTGCCCGCTTATATCGTACGGCTGCAGCTAGCGTTCTAGATCTGCGCCGACACTTGTTGGCCCATCGGCCCATGTGGACGCTAGCGGGCCCATAACCGTCGTTTAGCACACTGTGCCGATGGTCGCATCGTTCAGAGGGCTCAAGACCTGGGTCAACCAGCTGAATGGCTTGAGCGCCATCTGCTTTTGCCCTTGGAGTGTCGGAAACCTCATCCAAGCTATGCGCAAAGTCTTCATCATTGTTGTCTATCTGGTGGCTGTATCAAGCGTTTCGACGATTTGGCGTGACGCCAACGCCGCTGGACAACCGCAAGAGCCGTCGCCACCTGCAGTTGCACTGACGCCGGAGCAGGCGCGCAACGCGCTCTGGGTTCTCGACGATTCACAGCGCCGTGCGCAGGTTGTCGACACACTACGTGCGGTCGCGGCAACCGGTGCCTTGGACGCGCCTGCAAGCACCGCTCCCGGGTCCGCTTCAGGTGCCGCGCCGGCGTCGGGCGCCTCGAATGTACTCGCGAACTCCCTGAACCCGAACGGCCTCGCGTCGCAGTTGTCCCGGCAGGCTGGCAGTTGGCTCGTGGAAACGGGTGTGGGCTTGCGCCGTTCCACGGCCGCGCTCTTCAACGTGCGTTCCATAGTGACCTGGTGGCGTGATCGCATCGAGACAAGAGAAGCGAGGGCGTTCATCGCCCATGTCACGCGCACAGTATTGCTGTCGATCGTGCCTGCGCTGCTGGCTGAGTATCTCGCTTGGCGCCTCTTGGCAAGACCCCGCACGAAAGTGGCGGCACACGGTATGGCGGATGCCGAAGAGACCGTCTCGAAGATGGTTAACCGGCAGAGAATCGACGAATACGCGACGAATTCACCGGATGGCGCAAGTGATGCGATAAACACGCGCGTGTTCGCACGCGGTACGCGTCATGCGGAGCGGCATTGGGCTTTGCTTCAGCGTCTGCCCAGCGCGCTTTTGTATCAGCTTTTCGCCATTATCCCACTCGGCATTTTCGTCGGCGTAGCGATGATGTCGATGTCAATCTACATGGACGACAACACGACGGAAGCTCGTGTCGTTGCCGCGCTGATCGACGTCTATCTGTTGTGCCGTACCGTCCTGATTATATGCACCTTCTTTCTTTCGCCGCACGCAAGCGGGTTGCGCATCATCCAGATGCGCAACCAGTACGCGATGTATGGCTATCGCTGGGTGCGGCGCATCGTAACCGTCGCGGGCTGCGGCGTCGCATTGGCAAACGGGTGGGAGCCACTAGGCCTCTCGGATGCGGCGCATCTTGCCATTCTCAAGATCGTGACGCTCGTCGTGCACCTGTTGATCGCCTGGGTTATCTTTGATTCGCGCCGAATTGTCGGCGAGAGTATCCGTCAGCGCATGTCAGGTTTTCGCTCGCTGGCCTTTGTTGGCCAACTTCTCGCCGATGTGTGGGCAAGTGTCGCTATTTTTCTCGTGATCGCAGTGTGGCTAGTTTGGGCGCTCGGCGTACCGAATGGCTATGATGCGCTTGTCCATCTGGGCAGTGTCTCGCTACTGGTGCTCGTCGCATCGCGCATCGCGGCAATCATCGCTTTGGGCGCGCTCGGCCGACTTTTTCGTGACAACGACGAAGTCCAGCTCGCCTCCAAGTCGATCGTGCAGCGCCACGTGTATCGCTATTACCCGATTTTGCGCCACATTGCGCAGGCGGTAATCGGCGTCGCCACCGTCGTCGCTCTTCTGGAAGTCTGGGGCGTTCACGTCGTACAGTCCCTTACATCGGGTGGCGTCGGCAACCGCCTCGCGTCCGCGTTTGTGACCATCGCCATAGCGGCAGTGTTCGCAGTGCTCATATGGGAAACAGCAAACGTCATGGCGGAGCGCCGCCTCGAAGAATGGAGCGCTGCTGGAGACCGCGTGCGCGCGGCGCGGCTCCGGACGCTGTTGCCGATGATGCGTACCGCTCTATCAATCGTCATCGCTATGGTAGTGGTTTTGACTGGCCTTTCCGAACTTGGCGTCAACACTGGCCCGCTGATTGGCAGCGCGAGCATTTTTGGTGTCGCCCTTGGCTTCGGCTCGCAAAAGCTAGTCCAAGACTTCATCACCGGCATTTTCCTACTCATGGAAAATGCGATGCAGGTCGGCGACTGGGTGACGCTTGCGGGCGCTTCGGGGACGGTTGAATATCTGTCGATCCGCACAGTGCGGTTGCGGGGCGGCGACGGCTCGTTGTACACGGTACCGTTTAGTTCCGTGGCAACAGTCAACAACGCTAACAGAGGCATCGGCAACGCGGGAGTACGCGTATCTATCGCGCTTGGGCAGGACGTGGATCTTGCTATTTCGACCCTCAAGCAGATCGGCGTTGAGTTGCGCCGCGATGAAGCGTTCCGCGATGGCATCCTCTCCGACTTCAGCTTTTGGGGCATTGATGCAGTCGATGGCTCGACGGTTACGCTCGCCGGCCAAATGCAGTGTACTGACAGCGCCCGCTGGCCGGTGCAACGTGAGTTCAATCGCCGTGTCCTCAACGAGTTCACCGCGCGTGGCATACAGATGGCGAATCCGCAGCGCAACTTTGTCATTGTGAACGGCAATGGGGCGGCGGACATGTCGCACGAACTTCAGCAGGATAGTCAGCGCGCGGGAGCAGAACAGCGTGGGGAGCCTTCGAAAGCGGCCCAGCATCCGACCAGCGAAGCTGCAGCTTCCAAATCATGACGTGCGGCGCGTCGCGGGACCGGTGAGCGTTCGCCGTACGCATCGGCGTTGCATAGCGTCGGGCCGACGGCCTGACGCCCGCATGTCCGAAAACAGCAATATCCCAGTGGAACTTCTGGAATTCACGGTGCAATGCGCTCAAAAACGAACCGTGGTAACCGCTTGGCGCACGTGTTCGTGTTGCAAAGCAACTTCGACCGGTCTCGCGGTCTGAGCTCGCACAATCCACAGTCTCCTGAACGACGAAGCGGTTCTTACGTTTCCCGGCTTTTTAGCCGCTCGTCGGCTCTTTTCTAATCGCGGGCCAACGGCTTGCCCTTACGTTGAGGGACCTCGGCACCGCGAATGGCGCGATAGTCAGCGGGCCGCATACCCGTCCATTTAAGAAACGCACGATGAAACGCACTGGGCTCTGCGAAGCCTAGCATCGCAGCGATGACCGCGATAGACCGACTACCGCTCTGCAACTCTGAAATCGCAATGTCACGCCGTAGATCGTCCTTGATCGACTGAAAGGTGTACCCTTCTTGCTTCAAATGGCGCCTCATTGTCGCTTCAGCAAGGTGCAACCGCTGGGCCATTTCGCCGGAGCTAGGCCATTTGGACATTGCCAGCGCGCGCAGCGTCTTGCGCACTCGAGCGGCTAGCGAGCCGGGATTACGGTATTTGACGATGAAGCTCGCAGGTGCCCCGCGTAGGAACGGCTTAGCGGAATTTACCGTTTGAACGACGGGCAGTTCGAAAAATTCTGGCGCGAGGTCAACATACGATTCGCTTTGCTCGAATGAAAGATCATCGCAGAACATCAACCTGTATTCATGCGCCGCAGACGGTTCCGCACACCGAAACCGACCTCTAATCAAGGGAATTCTCCTCCCGACGAGCCAGCAGACAAGGCCGTACACGAGAATGAAGTACGTCGCGTAGGCGAACATGGCCGGCTGCGGCGCGCCTTCTCGGTGAAGAAAGTTAAGGCGCACGCAGTCGCGCCCGCTGTCGATGTGCACGATCAGATCGTCAAGCACAACGCGCATGAACCCAACCGCGCGTGCAAGCGCTTGTCCGCCTGTCCGGGCGGTCAGTGCTGCGTGCGTCATCGCGACGAAGCTGCCGACTTTCATCGGATGAGAGTCCTGTCCGAAAAACTCGTCGTCGAGTGCGCGAGCGATGTTCTCCCAAAGCGCACCGTATTGTGCCGCGGTCACGCGGCTCTTGGGACTTGCAAGCATCTGCGGCGCGATTCCCGCCGATTCGACGATGGGCCTAATATCCACAGATTTAGCGCGTGCAAGTGCGAGTGTCTCTTCGACCAACCTCATTGAAATCGTCCCTCTGTCCCGGTTCATGCAATTTCCGTCCCGCGTATTTCAATGGACCACGTTAGTGTATTGGCCACTACGCTCATCATGCAGCCCGCGTTCCCTACAAACTCCCGCCATTATGAGGCAAGCGTGGCCACACTATTGCAAATGCGCTCACGCAAAATGATCGAACAGGGCATCGAAAGCGATAGTCTCCGCGCCTAAACTGCCCATAGGATAGCGCCGCCTGTAGGGACCTGGCGCACAACATTAAGCAAGGCGGGGCTGCTACATGGACGACTTCTATACCGACGAGCAACGAATGATCCGCGATGCGGCCCGCGACTTTGCTGTCGAACGACTGGCGCCAAACGCAGCAAAGTGGGATCGCGACGGCGAACTGCCTCCGGAAGTCGTTAGCCAAATGGGCGAGCTAGGCTTGTTGGGTATGGTCGTTCCGCCGGACTGGGGCGGTTCATACACTGATTACACTGCCTACGCGCTGGCGCTGGAAGAGATCGCGGCTGGATGCGCATCATGCGCTACCCTAATGAGCGTGCACAACTCCGTGGGCTGCGGACCGATCCTCAATTTTGGTACCGACGGGCAGAAAGACAGTTTTCTTTCGGACCTTGCGACAGGAAAGCGGATCGGCGCTTTCTGTTTGACCGAGCCACATGCGGGCAGTGACGCCAGCAACATTCGCACGCGTGCCGTTCTCCAAAACGGCCAGTGGGTTCTCAACGGCAGCAAACAATTCGTCACCAACGGCTCCCGCGCGAGTATTGCAATTGTGTTCGCCGTAACAGACCCCGACGCCGGCAAGCGCGGGCTCTCAGCTTTTATCGTGCCGACAGACACGCCCGGCTTTAACGTAGGCCGCCCGGAAAGGAAACTCGGTATTCGCGCGTCCGATACATGCCCAGTCTCGTTCGAGAATTGTGCGATTCCTGAAGAAAACTTGCTCGGTGCACGTGGCGAAGGTCTGCGCATCGCACTGTCGAATCTAGAGGGCGGGCGTATCGGCATCGCCGCGCAAGCCGTCGGCATCGCGCGCGCCGCATTTGACGCGGCACGCTCGTATGCGACTCAACGCGTCCAATTCGGCAGGGCGCTGAAGGAACATCAGACGATCGCGAACATGCTCGCAGATATGGCGACCCGCCTCAACGCTGCCCGTCTGTTGGTTCACCATGCATCGCGCATGCGAAGTAGCGGCAAACCTTGCCTTTCCGAAGCGTCGCAGGCAAAGCTCTATGCGTCTGAAGTGGCGGAAGAAGTCTGCTCCAAGGCGATCCAGATTCACGGCGGCTATGGCTACCTGGAGGACTATCCGGTGGAGCGCCATTATCGCGACGCGCGTATTACGCAGATCTACGAAGGCACAAGCGAGGTACAAAGGATCGTCATCGCGCGACACATCTAGCGTGACGGACTTCGTAAAGAAAATCATCCCGGAACGCCTGGGAAAAGCTCCGCGAATTTTGAGGTGATCCCGCCCCCTTCGCGGGCATTCGCCTTTAGTCGCGCGGGCATTGAGTGCCAGCCACACTATCACACGCTGGCCGTCGGCCCGTAGGGCGACGGCCGCCCTCACCCCGGAGACATCTAGTATGAGCGCAGTTCCAACGAGCACCAGCAGTGACCGCAAGGTTGAATCCGTCAAGCTCTTGATCGGGGGCGAGTTCGTCGAATCGAGCACGACGGAATGGCGTGAAGTCATCAACCCGGCCACGCAAGAACTACTAGCGCGCGTGCCATTCGCAACGAAAGAGGAAGTAGACGCTGCAATCAGGTCCGCCCACGCAGCCTTCAGCGCATGGAAAAACACGCCCATCGGCGCGCGCATGCGCATCATGCTGAAGTATCAGGCGCTGGTTCGCGAGCACATGCCTCGCATCGCGAAGACATTGACGGCTGAACAAGGCAAGACGCTGCCTGATGCGGAAGGCGACGTCTTCCGCGGTCTTGAAGTTGTGGAGCATGCCTGCTCGATTGGTACGCTCCAGCAAGGCGAATTCGCAGAGAACGTCGCAGGCAGCGTTGACACGTACACGTTACGTCAGCCCATCGGCGTCTGCGCGGGGATTACGCCCTTCAACTTTCCTGCGATGATTCCGCTGTGGATGTTCCCCATGGCGATCGTTTGCGGTAACACATTCGTGCTCAAGCCGTCGGAGCAGGACCCGCTGTCGACGATGCAATTGGTTGAACTCGCCCTACAAGCGGGCGTACCGAAAGGCGTGCTCAACGTCGTTCATGGCGGCAAGGAGGTAGTCGACGCGCTTTGCACGCACGACCTGGTCAAGGCCATCTCGTTCGTCGGATCGACGGCCGTAGGAACACACGTGTACAACCTCGGTAGCCAGCACGGGAAACGCGTGCAGTCGATGATGGGCGCGAAGAACCACGCGGTGGTGCTGCCGGACGCAAATCGAGAGCAGACACTTAACGCGCTCGTCGGAGCTGGCTTCGGTGCGGCGGGTCAACGATGCATGGCAACGTCGGTGGTCGTGCTCGTCGGTGCGTCCAGGGAGTGGCTGCCCGACCTCGTCGAAAAGGCGAAATCGTTGAAGGTCAACGCTGGCCACGAGCATAAGACGGACGTTGGTCCGGTCGTCTCGCGCGCAGCAAAGCAGCGCGTCATTGGCTTGATCGATGCGGGCGTAAAGGAAGGTGCGAAGCTGTTACTTGACGGTCGCGACGTGAACGTGCCTGGCTATGAAGACGGTAATTTCGTCGGGCCGACCATTTTCAGTGACGTCACTTCCGATATGGAGATCTATAAGACGGAAATCTTCGGCCCGGTCCTTTGCGTGATGACCGTGCCAACGCTCGACGATGCAATCGCCCTTGTAAATAAGAATCCGATGGGCAATGGGGTCGGCCTGTTTACACAGAGTGGCGCTGCGGCGCGGAGGTTCCAGAGCGAAATAGACATCGGCCAGGTCGGAATCAATATTCCAATCCCGGTGCCAGTGCCGTCGTTTAGCTTTACAGGTTCGCGGGGTTCCAAGCTGGGCGATCTTGGCCCATATGGCAAGCAAGTCGTGCAGTTCTATACGCAGACAAAGACGGTGACCGCCCGGTGGTTCGATGATTCGACTGTGAGCAATGGCGTCAATACGACAATCACCTTGAAGTAGGATGCGATCGTCGGGGATCTCATTTGGGCCGTTCGCGTTTGCTTTGTGCAAGGCGCGGCCCTCGACGGCGGGCACACCGCCCAACGAAACTCCACCGGCGCTGTTAGAAGGTAAGGACAACTAGAAATGAAGATCGGCTTCATAGGACTCGGGCACATGGGCGCGCCGATGGCGCAAAACCTGCTGAAGGCGGGTCATGCACTGAACGTGTTCGATTTGAACATGGACGCAATGCAATCGCTGGTGCACGCAGGCGCCAAACCGGCGATCTCGCCGAGATGTGCATCGACCGACGTTGAATGCGTTATCACAATGCTGCCCACAGCCACCACCGTGAAAACGGTGCTCACAGGCAACGATGGCATCCTCGCAGGCGTACGGAAGAACGTTACCATCATCGACTCGAGCACCATCGATCCGGCAAGCACAAAAGCGTTTGCGATATTGGCCAAGGAAAATGGGAACACGTTCGTCGACGCGCCAGTGTCCGGTGGTACCGGCGGCGCGGCAGCGGGCTCGTTGACGTTTATGGTCGGTGGCAGCGGCTCCGTCTACGAAGAGGTCAAGCCCGTACTGTCAGCAATGGGTAAGAACATTGTCCATTGCGGCGACACATCAACTGGACAGATTGCGAAGATCTGCAACAACCTTGTATTGGGTATTACGATGGCAGGCGTCTCGGAAGCGATGGCCTTGGGCGAAGCGCTTGGAATTGATCCGAAAGTCCTAGCCGGCATCATCAATACATCGACAGGACGGTGTTGGAGTTCGGACACGTATAACCCGTTCCCCGGAGTGATCGATACCGCGCCATCAACACGCGGTTATACGGGCGGCTTCGGCACCGATCTGATGCTGAAAGACCTGTGTCTCGCGACGGACGCGGCGAAGACCGCTCAACAACCAACCTTTCTCGGCGCGCTCGCGCAGCAGCTCTATCAGACGATGAGCGCAAGAGGCGCGGGCAAACTCGACTTTTCCGCGGTGCTTAATATGTACCGCAACGATGGAGACGTGCGATGATCGAACTTGATTATGCTCATGAAGGCAATGTAGCGCTGCTGATATTGACGCGCCCGCCGGCGAATGCCTTCACCCCGGAAGGCCTATTGAAGTTGCAACACACTGTTGACCGCCTGAACGGCGACCCGAAGGTGCGCGCCATAGTGATCACCGGTGAGGGACCAACATTCTTCAGCGCGGGGGCCGATCTCAACACGTTCGCGGATGGCAGCAAGGAAGTTGCGCGCCACGCTGCGATGAGATTTGGCGCCGCATTCGAAGCCCTGCAGAATGCTCGGCCCGTCGCGATTGCGGCAATTAACGGTTACGCAATGGGCGGCGGACTGGAATGCGCACTCGCCTGCGATATCCGCATCGCCGAGGAGCATGCCGTGATGGCCCTGCCGGAAACGGCGGTCGGTTTGCTGCCCGCCGGCTGCGGCACACAGACTTTGCCCTGGCTCGTCGGTGAAGGATGGGCGAAGCGCATGGTGCTGACGGGCGAGCGTGTCAATGCAACCACCGCTCTGCGCATTGGGCTCGTCGAAGAGGTTGTTGAAAAGGGAACGGCGCGCGAGTTCGCGCTGGCCATGGCGGCCAAAGTGTTGGCCCTTAGTCCGCAGGCCGTAACATATAGCAAACAGCTGATCCATCAGGCGCGCAATGGCGTGCCGCGTTCGGCGGCCCTCGCCGTCGAGCGGGAACGCTTTGTCGACCTATTTGACGGTGCAGACCAGCGTGAAGGTGTAAACGCGTTTCTCGAAAAACGTGCGCCCCGGTGGGCGACGATGGCCACGGAGGGTACCCAGCGATGAGCGCTGTTTTTGAGCAAACCAGCCTACGCGACCCCGATGTTCTGTTTCGCATCGTCAACCGCGTCGCGATCATCACGTTGAACCGACCTGCGGCACTAAACGCCTTATCGCACTCGATGATTCACGAGTTGTTGGAACTTGTAGAACGCTGCCGCGTGGATCAAGATATCGTCGCACTGGTGCTCCGGGGCGCCGGTGAGAAGTCGTTTTGCGCGGGCGGTGACGTGCGCGCGCTGTATGAGATGCGCCAGCGAAACGACAATGGCTGGCAGTCGTTCTTTATTGATGAATACCGACTCGACTACACGCTTTATCACTTTTCGAAGCCGGTGGTCGCACTGCTCGACGGCATTGTGATGGGCGGCGGCATGGGACTCGGTCAAGGCGCTTGGCTGCGTGTCGTGACCGAACGGACGAAGATGGCGATGCCCGAAACTCGCATCGGATTCGTTCCGGACGTCGGAGCGACGCATTTTCTCGGTCAAATGCCGACAGAGATGGAGCTCTATGTCGGGCTGACAGGAGTAACGCTGAGCGGGGCCGAGGCACTTCATTTTGGCTTAGCCGATCTCTGCGTTCCTTTCGAGTGGCTCGGGTCATTCGAAGAACGCCTGATGCGGATCGTGACCGCAGACGCGTCCGCTATCGATCTGATGCGAGCGTTGCGCACGGTTTTCGAGCCACCCTGCAACATCGTCCCCCATGCGGGGCTCGCCGTTTTTGCGCCGCTTATCAAGCGGCACTTCGAGCGACGCTCCACCGTCGAATGCATCGTCGCCTCAATGCGCCCGCGATCTCGAACGTGACCCACCGCGCGAGGCCCGTCAGTGGCTGCAGACGACCCACGACGCGCTCACAACACATTCTCCGACCATGCTTCATGTTACGCGGGAAGCGCTGCTACGTGGTCGCCAAATGACGCTCGCTGAATGCTTCCGAATGGAGCTTGGAATCGTCACACGAGCAATCGAGGACGGCGATTTTTGCGAGGGTGTCCGCGCACACTTGGTCGACAAAGACCGCAAGCCGCGCTGGGCGCCCGCTACGCTCGCAGAAGTTCGTCCCGTGACGGTGTTGCGTTTCCTCTCGTCACCATGGCGGGCAGTCTCGCATCCTCTCGCCGACTTGGGCGCCGAGCAAGCGCTATCATCCCGACAGTGATGCAACGCCGTTGCGTGTGGATATCAGCAGAGGTAGTTCGACGTGTGCGATTCGCAGACATCGTTTCACTTTCGTGGAGACCGTCTTCGTGGGGAATCCGAGCCGGCGGCCTCGTTCGAGTTGGCCAGTTGGGACGTACGGCGATGGAGTTCCGCAAGCATCTTGTCGACTCGCCATTCCCGATGTCGAATCCGCTCTTGGAGTTCGTCGTAGGCGTTTGCCACCTGTTCTGCGAGGGGCGTGATCTCGCTCAACTCGGCAATGCGATCGACTGGCGTCTTGCCGCCTAGCGAACCGTGTGGACGCCTCCAGTTTGTAGTTAAATTGCCATTCCTCAATCCGCTCCTCGACTGTATCCTGTGTTGGATCCTGTCGTGCCCAGAATTCATTCAGATCCGTGAATTGCGAACGCTCGACTTTGCCATTGAGGTGGGGCGAGCGTGGAGGGATCGGTCTGAGCTTGATGCACTCGCTCATGAACCGTCCGTGTACGGCCTCTGCGAAGAACTCACCGCCTCGATCAGTCTCAACGCGCTGAATAGGAAACGGCATTTCGCTGACGACACGGTCAAGAAAAAGCAGCGTATTTTGGGCGTTTCTCCGCGGATAGACAGCCAGTACACGCAAACGTGAACAGTCATCTATCGCTGTGTACTGGTAGACGCCTCGTGCGACTTTCATCGTGTCCATCTGAAGGCGGTCGCCTGGAACCGGACGGCTATAGCGCTTTGGTGTCTCCGGTCGTCGATAGCGCACCAATGGCTTCGCAGACGCTTCGCACAGGATATTGTGAATCGTCGCAAGGGATAGTTCTCGTCGCTCGTTAGCCGCAGATCACTTTGAATTCGATGAGCGCCTCTGCCCTCGCCACGCAACCCGAGAATCGTCGCTCGATCTGCCTCAGAGCCTTCCGATTCGGACTTGTGTGAGGTCGACGGCTTTGAGATCGGAGCCCTTCTTCGCCCGCGTCTGAGTAGCGACGCAACCACTTCCGAAGTGTCGGCCTAGAAATGCCGCATCGGGCGCGCACGAGACCGGCATTACCCGTCTCGTGACACATGCGTACGCACCGTAATCGAGCAGAAATGTCGCGGTCCATCGCTTCATTCTAGTTGAAACGATGTCTGCGAATCGCACAGTACCGGTTACATCATTGAACCGTTCACCGCGGTCCAGCCGCTATTGAGTGAGGAAGAGAACGACAGCGCCCAAAATACCGGCGATGAACGCCCAGAAATGCGCACGGCCAATTGAGGCCGGGCCGAAAACCATCAAACATAGGAGACCCGTGGCTCCAACACCGCCGAAAAACAAGAGAGCATTGCTGCAGATGATGGCAAGGTCTCCAATCCCGACATCGACGTCGCACGTTGTGACGAAAGCTTTAGTCGCAACACCGAGTAGTCCCACTACGAAAAGCGCGGCAAAGAGCAACCGTTCACTTTTTAATGTCTCCACGTTTATCTCCTTTCGTATGAAATCATCTCGCTCACACTGCTTGCCAGCCCGTCACATAGCCGGTGCTCGGGACGGCTCCGCCGCACCGTCCGTTTCTCGATAACCAACATTGCGATAACCGCGGCGGATAACTCTCAGGCTTCGTCGTTACGAGATGTGACTCGCATGGCGGGCCGATTTCGTTCAGGAGGAAATACCCGCCACGAGCCGTCCGGATGTCGAAAGAAATAGATCGACAGCGGCCCGCCCCGGCGTCTCGCCTGGACCTGAATGCATCTGTGTTCGACATGCAAGCCACCGTGTCGGGAAACTCGTACGTCGCTCAATTCCGAGGGGGACATCCATTTTTCAATCATCCAACGCAACGAGGTATCAGCTGAACGCATTGCCATTTCCTCAAATTCCGCGGCCGCGCCGACCAGCAAGGCGGACCGAAAGACAAACTCTGCATGCATGACGGGTACCGTAAAACGTGTACGTGCAGTCACATAGCAACCGGTATAATGACCAAATATTAGTGGTTACGTGACCAATTATCAATGTAGGCGACGTTGGGGAAAACACTTAACAGGGCATCAGTCAAAGCTTGCGGATTCTCGACGACGCGTCTTCCGGTTTCCCGGATCTGGTCTGGTAACTTAAGATGTACGGCCCTCGGAAACCGTCACATGGGCAGCTTGGAGGACTAGTGAGCAAGATCGACATCAATCTCTCGGGGCTCCCTAACGAGCCCCCAACGCCGGCAGTCAAACGTCGGGGAAATCGGATTACGCGCGTCCCTGAAATTCTCGAAGTCTCGATCGCAGTGTTTGCCGCAGAGGGCGCGGCAGGATTCAGCCAAAGGCGGGTCGCAAGCGAAGCAGGTATTCGTCTGAATACCCTCCAACACTATTTTCGGACGCGCGATGAGCTTCTGAGAAGTACGATTGAAGAGATGGCGAAGCGTTACCTTGGGCATTATCGAACGATAGCCAAGGACAAGGACCGATCTGCGGACGCTCGGCTGGAAGCCATCGCTGACGAGGCCTTCGCCGCCTTCTCAGAGACAGGCCCAGGACTAAGTGCTTTCTCGTTGCATTGCTGGAGCGTGGCCGAACATGAAGTTTTCGTTCGGAAATTGATGGCTGACTTGACAGGAGAATTAGTTGATCTTCTCACAGGCCTTGTCGCGCTCATCAATCCAACGTTGCCTTCAGCTGAGAGCTTTTCGCGTGGTCAGATTATCGCTTCACATCTGCTGGGCCTGATAGCGTTCACCAGGAGAGTTGGCCACAGCAAATCCGACCTTGATGCGTTAAAAACCTCCACCAAGCAAGTCTGGAGAACGATAAGCGTCGCAAAGTGACCAGGTGTTTTTTTCTTCCTTTTCCGCGATAGAAACGTCTGCTCGCGCGGCGGGTTCTCATGCACGAGCTGGTTCCTTAATGTACCTCGCCGTCGCCTCACGGAATGACCGCCTGATAATTTCCTGTCTCTCGATTCGGTTACCACTATAGGTGCTGCGCCGCCTACTGAATGCCCTTGTCATAAGACCAAATTGGCCGCCATCAATTGTAAGAATCCAAGGAGCCCCCGCGCATTTCTGAGTCGGCTTTGCTTCTGCTTTTTCCCCGGTTCAGGTTTGGATGAACCGGAGCAAATGCAAGGCGCTTCCGTTCGTGTAGAAAAGCGCTCAAAAATCTGTTCGTCATCTTTGGCTCGAGAACAGCTGTGGAGCTTTTTTGTCCAAGTTTGCGTCGCAACATGGTGACCAGTTCGCCGAACCATATTCGTGTCATCAACGAACACGAGGGCCGGTTTCCATCCTGCCTCCAGCTCTCCATCATCGACATTTGCGAATGTCGCGATGATTACAAGATCACCTAGTTGTGCCCTGCGCGCTGCCGAGCCATTCAGCGATATGATGCCGCTATCGCGCTCACCCTTGATCGCATATGTGGAAAAGCGCTCGCCATTGTTTATGTTCCATACGTCGATGCGCTCATTCTCGAGAATGTTCGCCGCTTCCAGCAGTGCTTCATCGATTGCGCACGATCCCTCATAGTGCAACTCGCAGTGCGTCACCACAGCTCGGTGAATCTTCGATTTCAGCATATAACGTTGCATCACTGATCCTTTCGCCGTCATGTTTGGGCCGAACTGCTCCAACGATCCGCCAGGTACGTCGGCTTTCCTAGGCAGGTTCCTGGGGTACCACCAGCCCGTGTAAGCATCTGGAAACATTGCCGGAGAACGTCGACGGGCCGCCCCGTCTTTGGCCGAAGCCTCGAGCGTTCTGCTTCTATGTTCCCAGTGTGGGCGGCATCGTATATCCAACGCAGGGTGAACTGAGCGGGCCTATTCGTAAGTCATCTGTTGTACTGTCCGCTTCGCGGATACCACATCACACTGAACTAATCTTCGTCCGAAGCGAGCCCGATTTAGTAGGAATGAAACGCCGGCAACCCGCCTGGGACCCGGGTCTTGCTAGCGTGGGGCCATAATCTAACTTTTACATTACCGCGGTACAACCGTGCAGCATCTAATGGGCCGCCGCCAAGTCCTTCAGCGACAGAGTGCTATCCGCCAATTTGACGGGGTCAATAACCGCGGCATTAGAGACCAGCGTCCGGCCTTGAACGTAGTCTTTCGTCGCGTTCACGCAGTCGAGAGCGATCACTTTTCCCTCACGCAGATAAACGACAGAAAAGCTCCGCGTCGACATATCGCCTCTGACCACTGCGCGGTCATGTCCAATTGCCAGCCCGACCGTCTGTAGGCGCAGATCGTATTGGTTTGACCAGAACCATGGAACGGCCGAGTATGGCTGTGCATCGCCCGTCAAGAACTTAGCCACTGTGGTCGCCTGGTCGTTCGCGTTTTGCACGGACTCGACACGCACCACTGCGTTTCGGGCAAAGTAATTCGCGTGCGCGGCACAGTCGCCGATTGCAAACACGTCCGGAAGAGTCGTTCGGCAGAATTCGTCCACGCTTACGCCGTTCGTGCCCATAGCGCCCGCCTGAATCAGAGGCGCGACGGAGGGGTTGATACCGATACCCACAATCACTAGGTCCGCCGGGATAACCTCACCGTCCGAAAGCCGAACGCCGGCGACGGATCCTTGCGCCTCTTGGATGCAATCTACGGAAACATTGAGCCGAACGTTGACGCCATGAGAACGATGCTCGGATTCGTAGAAGCGTGAAAGCGGCTCTCCGGCGACGCGGGCGAGCACACGGTCGAGGGCCTCAAGGACCGTAACCGACTTCCCCGCCTTCGCAAGTACTGCGGCAGCTTCAAGGCCGATGTAGCCGCCTCCAATAACTACCACTCTACTAGCGCGTGGCAATTCAGCCTTCATGCGGTCAACGTCTGCACGATTGCGGACAGCGTGAACACCGACCAAGTCTTGCCCACCACAAGTCAAGCGTCGCGGCGCGCCGCCGGTCGCCCAGACTAAACTGTGGTAATGGAATTTTGTCCCATCTTCCGACACCGCGATATGATCGCCCGGAAGGACCGATGAAATCCGAGTATCGAGGACGAATTCGATTTCGCGCTCTCGCCAAAAAGTGGCGGGACGAATCATGATCCGTTCGAATGATTTTTCATCCGAAAGGTATTCTTTCGACAGAGGCGGTCGTTCGTACGGCAATTCGGGCTCGTCGCATACGATGGTGATGGCCCCCTTGAACCCTTGCTGCCTAAGGCCAATGGCTGCTTGTGCTCCAGCATGCCCGCCTCCGACGATCAATACATCAGTCTCCCTCATCTTCGCCTCCTGTTCTTTCATCTACTCTGACGAGGGCGGGAGCCGTCTCTCAAGCACTGTCGATACATGGTAGCGTGCCAAAGACTTAACCGCCGAGCCCTCACACATGTCTTTAATCAATCGAGACACCGCAGCACGCGACGACGATCGTGCGTCCGGCGGCGTCTACGCAGAAACGGCCTGTATCGCCGCCGGTCAGTCATCGGGAGCGAGCGTGACTCGCATTCCGTCGAGTGCCTGCGTGAAGACGATCTGACAAGCAAGCCTAGAAGTAAGCTCGCGGCTTCCAACGCTGTCCAGAAGGTCATCCTCATCTTCCGACAGTGGAGTCAAACGGTTCGTGAACTGAGGGTCGACGTAGACATGACACGTAGCGCAAGACTTGCAACCACCACATAAAGCCTGCAGTTCATCAAATCCGCTGTCGCGAACCAATTCCATAACTGAGCGACCGGGTTGCCCTTCGACAGCGGCTTCGATGCCGTCGCGATTAACGATAATAAGGTTTGCCATTTTCCATTCCCAAAACGATTCGCCCAGCCTAGTTGCCTTTCAAATAATACTTTTCAGGGCACTGGTCAGCTCAGGTACCACCTTGAAGAGATCCCCCACAAGGCCGACGTCCGCAACTTGAAAAATCGGCGCTTCCTCGTCCTTATTGATCGCGACGATAAGTTTTGAATCTTTCATCCCGGCCAGATGCTGGATTGCTCCAGAGATGCCGACGGCAACATACAACTCGGGGGCGACAATCTTGCCCGTTTGACCGACTTGGCAGTCGTTTGGAGCAAATCCGGCATCAACTGCCGCTCGGCTCGCACCAACAGCCGCGTTGAGTTTGTCCGCAAGAGGCTCAATGACAGCGCGAAATTGTTCGGAAGAACCCAACCCTCTACCGCCCGACACGATAACCTTTGCAGACGTCAGTTCCGGCCGCTCTGAAGCCGAGATCTCTGCTCTAACGAAGCGCGACAGCCCTGCATCACCGGTCGATTTAAGTTCTTTAACGTCAGCGGATGAACCGCTTTCGCGAGCGGCACGCTCGAACGCAGTGGCTCGCACAGTCAGGACCTTCTTTTCATCCGTAGACTGCACGGTCGCAATAGCATTTCCGGCAAAAATGGGCCGCGAAAAAGTGTCTTGGCCCTCGACAGACAGAACGTCGGAAATCTGCATAACGTCGAGCAACGCGGCAACGCGTGGGGCGAGATTCTTTCCAGTTGACGTCGCTGCCGCCACGAACGCATCGTGGGAGGCCATCAATTCTGTAATGAGCGGCGCCTCATTTTCCGGTAGATTGTGTTTAAAAGCGACATCGTCCGAATATCGCACGCTGGCAACTCCGGCGATCTGCGCGGCCCGCGCTGCAACTACAGGTGCGTTCTTGCCGAGTACGACCAATGTGACCTCTCCCAATTTACGAGCTGCCGTCACTGCGCTCAAGGTTGCGTCTTTAATCTGGCCGGCTTCATGCTCGGCGTATACAAGTGCCTTCATGCAAGAACCCCCATGCTGTTCAGCTTTGCCACCAACTCATCAACGCTGCCCACCTTCGCTCCGCCCGCACGCACTGCGGGCTCGACCACTTTCAACGTTTTAAGGCGCGGTTTGACGTCCACGTCATAGTCCGTCGGCAATTTCGTGGCGAGTGGCTTCGCCTTGGCCTTCATAATGCTCGGCAACGATACGTAACGAGGCTCATTAAGGCGAAGATCCGTCGTGATCACTGCCGGAAGGCTAAGATCCACCGACTCTAGTCCGCCATCAATTTCTCGCGTCACAGTAACGCGGTCACCATCAACGTCTACCTTGGATGCGAACGTCCCCTGGGCGCAACCCAACAGTCCCGCGAGCATTTGTCCCGTCTGATTGCAGTCATCGTCAATCGCCTGTTTGCCGAGAATGATGAGCTCCGCCTGCTCCTCCTTAACGATCTTGGCCAAAATCTTCGCTACCGACAATGGCTCGACTTCACTGTCTGTTTGAACGAGGATCGCGCGATCAGCACCGAGGGCAAGCGCTGTTCGGAGCGTCTCTTGAGCCTTCGTGACGCCAATGGTGACTACGACGACCTCTTTTCCCACACCCTTTTCCTTCAATCGCACTGCCTCTTCAACGGCAATCTCATCGAAAGGATTCATGCTCATCTTGACGTTTGCGAGATCGACACCGCTTCCGTCTGCCTTCACTCTCGGCTTCACGTTGTAGTCGATAACTCTCTTCACAGGTACAAGTATCTTCATATCGATATATCTAAAATTTTTCGGATTTTCTGGCGCCGGGCTTCGAAGCTGACGGGAAGATCAAAGGGCCTCCACGACCGTCACATTAGCGATGCCGCCGCCCTCGCACATAGCCTGCAGACCCCATCGCTGCTTTCGAGCATGAAGAGCGTGAAGCAACGTCGTCATCAGCTTGGCACCGGAGCCGCCGAGCGGATGTCCGAGCGCAATCGCGCCACCGTTGACGTTCAATTTCGTCGGGTCAGCATTCATTTCACGCAGCCACGCCAAGGGAATAGGGGCAAAAGCTTCGTTTACCTCGTATAGATCGATGTCGTCGATGCGCATGCCACAACGCTCAAGGGCGCGCCGCGTTGCGCGGATCGGCTCTTCAAGCATTATCACTGGATCCCCACCGGTGACCGTCAGATTGTGAATCCGAGCAATCGGAGTAAGCCCGTGAGTTTTCAGTCCTCGTTCATTGACAACTAAGACACCGGCCGAGCCGTCGCACATTTGACTGGCGTTTGCTGCGGTGATCACGCCCCCTTCTTTCAGCGGCTTTACCGCACCGATGGCATCCAAAGTGGCGTCGTATCGAATTCCTTCGTCGTTCTCATGGGTGACAATTTGCCCTTCGGCTACACCGGTGAGAGGCAGAATTTCGTCGCGGAACGCGCCGCTTTCCGTCGCAGCCACGGCTTTTTGATGGCTTTGCAGCGCGAACTCGTCGAGCTGTTCACGGCTCATGCCATACTTCTCGGCAATCATTTCTGCGCCCACGAACTGGCTGAATTCATTGACGCCAAATCGCTTCTTGATGTACTCGCTAAGCGGCCCGATGCCCATGCCAGCCTTACCTGGCAGGGTAAAAGGGGAACCCATTGGAACGCGTGTCATGCTTTCCACGCCTGCAGCGATCACCACATCTTGCGTTCCAGACATCACCGCCTGCGCTGCAAAATGAATCGCTTGCTGCGAGGAGCCACACTGGCGATCGATGGTAACGGCCGGGACGGAGACCGGCAAACGAGACGCTAAAACCGCGCCGCGACCGATATGGTTCGACTGCTCCCCAATCTGACTCACGCATCCAAAAATCACGTCTTCAATCGCTTCCGGATCTACTCCGCTGCGGTCGACGAGCGCGTTCAAAATCTGGCCGCCGAGATCGGCAGGATGCCACTCGGAAAGTCTTCCTTTCCGACGCCCCCCTGCGGTTCGTACCGCTTTAACAATATAAGCTTCAGACATAGTACTCCCTACACAGGAAAGTTTGGCTTGCGTCTTTCGGCAAATGCAGCTACGCCCTCTCGGCCATCACCGCTTCGTGCGCTTTGCGCAATCGACTGAGCTTCGTTTTCGAGTTGCGTCTCCAACGACGTGACGAAACTCGACAGCAACAGCGCTCGTGTGCGACCGATCGCGCCAGTTGCGGAACTCGCAAGTTGCCTCGCGAGATTTGTCGTTTCAGCAATAAGGGCAGCCTCACCGACTACGCGGGTCACTAAGCCGATTCCTAGCGCCTCCTGGGCTTCGACCCGCCTGTTCGTTATCAAAAGCTCTTGCGCTCTACGCAATCCCACGAGGCGCGGAAGGGTCCAGCTCATTCCACCGTCAGGCGTATAGCCCAGCTTGCCGTATGCCGCTGTGAAGTGGGCGGACTCAGTCGCTACGACAATGTCGCCGGCTATGGCCAAACTCATACCTGCCCCGGCCGCCGGCCCGTTAATTGCTGTGATAACCGGCTTCTTCATATGCAGAAAACGAGTAAGCGCCGCGTGGAAATAGCCGGTTATCTGCTTGATGTGGGTCCCGATCGAGTCGCTTGCGGACACGAACTCCGATATGTCGCCTCCCGCACAGAACAAATTTCCATTGCCCGTAATCAGCACGCAGCGCACGCTGTCATCCTCATCACATTCGATCCCCGCATCGAGAAGTGCACGGGCCATGGGGATGTCTATGGCGTTTCCCGCCTCCGGCCGATTGAGAGTTATCCGTGTAACGTGACCAAGCTTGTCGACTAAAACTGGTCCCTTCACGTTCGTACTCATCGCGGCCCCATCCGGATGGCTCCGTCTAAGCGAATAACTTCTCCGTTCAGCATCGGATTAGCGACTATTGACTCGACCATCTGAGCAAATTCCTCTGGTCGGCCAAGGCGACTGGGGTGAGGAACCTGCGCCCCCAACGAGTCTTGCGCTGCTTGCGGCAGACCCAGCAGCATCGGCGTTAGGAAGATACCGGGCGCGATAGTCATCACGCGGATTTTGTACGTGGCGAGATCCCTAGCCATTGGCAAAGTCATGCCGACAACCCCCCCCTTCGAAGCCGCATACGCAACCTGTCCGATTTGACCGTCGTAAGCAGCAACGGAGGCCGTGTTCACGATAACGCCGCGCTCTTCCCCGTCCACATCCGCTTCGCTCAGGCGTGCTGCAAACTTCGACGCGACGTTGAAAGTTCCGATGAGGTTGACCTCCACCGCCTTTCTGAAAGCAGTAAGTGAATGCGCAATTGCACCCTTTCCGACAGTCTTGATTGCAGGCGCGACTCCCGCACAGTTGATCAATAACCGCGCGACTCCATGAGCCTCCTGCGCCTGCGCCAATGCATTCTCGACGCTGCTTTCGTCTGTAACGTCGACTTCCACGAACACGCCGCCTAGCGACACGGCATGAGATGCCCCTGCTTCTGCGTTTACATCGAAGATTGCCACCTTCGCACCCGAGCGGGCCAACAGGGAGGCAGTTGCCCCGCCAAGACCTGACGCTCCTCCCGTGACAATCGCCGCAATATTACTTAGCCTCATGAACGTTCCGATATTAGGAGTCCGACTCTTTATAGGGAATCCGAATAGGATCAGCGCTTACGTCCGCCTCTATCTCGTGTCAAGAGACGAATGATTGAAGTCTACGTTGGATGATGATTTCCGCTTCATCGATGATCCGACCAATGAGTTCGGCACATGTCGGTACGTCATTGATTAGTCCCTGCACCTGGCCCGCCCAAATCAAGCCGGCAGTGACATTTCCGGTCTCAAGTACTTCCTTGCCGCGAATTCCTCGGACGAGGTGCGCGATATCTTCGAAGGTAGCGTCGGGGTTTTTACAGATTTCCACGACCTCGTCAGAAACGGCGTTCTTCGCCACACGCGCGGTATTGCGGAATCCGCGGAAAATAAGGTTGGTCGACCGCTCGTCGCCCTCGATGATGAAACGCTTGACTTGCTCGTGGATTGGAGCCTCAGCCGTCGCGCAGAAGCGGGTACCCATATTGACCCCGTCTGCGCCAAGCGCCAATGCGGCAACCAATCCCCGACCATCAGCGAAGCCACCACTCGCGATCAAAGGAATCCGGACCTTGTCAGCAGCGGCCGGGATCAACACCAAGCCTGGGATGTCATCTTCGCCGGGGTGCCCAGCACACTCAAAGCCATCGATAGATACAGCGTCGACACCCATACGCTCCGCCGCAAGTGCATGCCGGACCGCCGTGCATTTGTGAAGGATCGTGATGCCATTTGCCTTGAAGTCGTCGACGTGTTCCTGGGGTTTATGACCAGCCGTTTCGACGATACGAATTCCACTATCGATAATGGCGCGCCGATATTCCGCATACGGTGGCGGAGAAACGGTGGGCAATATAGTGAGGTTTACGCCAAACGGTTTGTCCGTCATGGATCGGCAACGATCAATTTCCCGCCTGAGATCATCGGGGGTGGGCTGTGACAATGCCGTAAGAATGCCAAGTCCGCCTGCGTTCGAAACAGCCGAGGCCAGCTCTGCGCGGCCGACCCATTGCATCCCGCCCTGCACGATTGGATGCTGGACACCGAGGAGTTCCGTAAGCCGCGTTTTCATTTGTTGGGTACCGCAGGTCGCGTGGGATCTTCGCGGTGCGATGGCACACCGTCTAGGAGCAGTGTCTTCGATTCAAGGTAGGGGCGAAGACCTTCAATGCCGCCTTCTCGTCCGACACCAGATTCTTTGAAACCACCGAACGCGATGCTAAAGTCCATGCGAATCGAGTTGTGGCCGACCGTCCCCGTACGCAGTTCGCGTGCTACCTGATAAGCACGGTCAATGTCGTTGGTGAACACTGCGCTATTTAGCCCGTACACGCTGTCGTTAGCGATATCAATCGCGTCACATTCGTCCTTCGCCGGGATGACGACCAGCACCGGCCCGAAGACTTCCTCTTGAGCGATAATCGATTTGTTATGGACGTTCCCGAATACAGTCGGCTCGATGAAGAATCCGCGGCTCAGATGCCCTGGTCGTCTACCACCAGTTGCCAGCGTAAATCCTGCGTCGCAGGCGCCAGCGATGTAGCCCTCGACGCGTTCCAGTTGCCGGCGAGTAGCAAGAGGCCCCATCTCCGATGCCGAATCAAACGGGTCGCCGACTTGCACTTTCGAGAATTCAGCACTCAAAGCCTCGACCATTTGATCATGGCGGCTTCGCGAAACAATAATCCGAGTGAGCGACGCGCAAACCTGGCCCGTCATATCGGGCGCTGCACGTGCGATCGTGCGGGCCGCGAGTTCGACGTCGTAGTCGTCGAGGACAATTGCCGGTGACTTTCCGCCGAGTTCCAAGGTATAGCGACCCATACGGGATCCAAGAACCGACGCGATCTTTTTTCCGGCAGCGCTCGACCCGGTAAATGCGATTTTATCCACACCGGGATGCCTCACGAGTGCTTCCGATGCAGCGCGATCGGCGGTAAGTACGTTGATTACGCCCGGCGGGAGCCCAATCTCATCGGCAATTTCAGCCATGAGAAGTGCATGACCAGGGGCTTCCGGCGAAGCCTTGATAACCACTGTACATCCTGCCAACAGGGCAGGCGCGAGCTTAAACGCAATGAGAGAGATTGCTCCATTCCATGGGATGACCGCCCCCACGACTCCGACTGGCTCGCGGACCAAGAAACCCGCTTTCGCGCCCGAGAAAGTACGATGTTCTTCTTCGAACTCGAAGCGCTTGGAGAGCCCGGCATAGTACCTGTACAGTCCCGATACCGATCCCGAATATGCGCGTGCCAACGAGTGCAGGATTCCCATCTCGTTCGGCCAGATCGCGCTGATGTCGTCTGCGCGCTCATCCAGCTTCGTCGCGATAGCCAAGAGATATTTTGCCCTCTCGGCATGCGACAACCGGGGCCACGGTCCCTTGTCAAATGCTTGGCGCGCGGCGGCGACTGCCCGTTCAATGTCGGACTCACGCCCCTCGGCGACGCGCAGATATACCTCTTCGGTCGCCGGTGCAATAACTTCTAGCTGCGATCCGGTCGACGCGGGGACCCACTGTCCGTTGATGTACAGCTTATCGGGATGTCCGAGTGGCGCCGATGGTGATTTTGTGATAGTGGTATTCATTGATCCAGGTTCTCCTCCGTACACAGCTAGAAGCAAGCGACCCCAAGGCCACTCGACTAAACTATCGTCATTCCGCCGTCCACCGACAGGTATGCGCCCGTCACGTAGGATGCCTGTCCGGAAACGAGCCAGACTGCGGCGGCTGCAATCTCTTCTGGCTGTGCCATCCTACCCATAGGAATGCTGAGCTTTCCCACAAGCTTAGGGTTGGCGGCGATTGATCGTTCAGCGAGCGGGGTCGATGTGCCCCCCGGTAATAGCGCATTGATTCGAATGCCTTGATCTGCGTAGTCAACAGCCGCCGCTCGCACGAGGCCGATGATGCCCGCCTTGCTAGCACAGTATTCGGAGCTGTTCACCAAACCCTTCAAGGCTGCCGCCGAGGAAATCGCGACGATGGAACCACCTCCTGTCGCTAACATGGCCCGGATCTCGTGCTTGAGACACAGGAACATCCCGCGGAGGTTGATCGAGTTGCACAGATCCCAATCTGAAACATTCAATTCGTGAACAGATTTCCCGGCTTGCGGGACCCCAGCGCTATTCACAGCGGCGTCGAGGCGGCCGTATGCCGTCACTGCGCGTTCGATCGCCGCGGCCACACTTGTCTCGTCCGTCACGTCAGTCCGAACGAACTGCGCTCGCCCGCCGGCGGCCACAATCGTTTCCGCAGTTGTCGCCCCGCCGGGTTCATCTCGATCGGCAACAGTCACAGCGTATCCTGCGTCAGCAAGTAGCTGCGCAGCCGCTTTTCCAATCCCGCTTCCTCCGCCGGTCACGATCACTGACTTTTGTGTTGTCACTTGTTCCTCCGTTAGCGCGTCATGCGCTCACATATTCGCTATGAAACTCAGCCGCCTGCTTGTTGGTGAGCGGCGTCTCGCTCACTTTCGGTCGATACCCGGCGGTACGTGGCGAGCAAGAAATTCAATAACTCTTAAACTGAAGATATCGTTCTTGTCCCCCGCAACCATATGGCCTGCCCCCGCAACTTCTAAGATCTCAAGGCTCGGCAAATGCTGTTTGAACTCGGCCACCGCTTCTTCGCTCACAACATCGCTCTCGCGCCCGCGAACCAGCGCGATTGGCACGTCACCAGCACTCCGAAGCCCTGCAACAGTCCGCTGAAACTCAGTGATTTCAGTCTCTACACTTGGCTCCAGGATCTTGGGATCCCAGTGCCAATGAAGACGTCCATCCGCGCCTTCGCGCAAGTTCTTCGCGAGCCCGCCAACATCGTTCGGCTGAGCGCGATGCGGATTGAATGCGGCGACTGCACGCGCCGCGTCTTGAAGCGTCGCGAAGCCTCCTGAGTGGCCGAGCATGAAGCTTCGGATGCGTTCAACGCCCTTTGGATCGGGACGCGGTACGATGTCTACAAGAACCAGCGCTGCTGGCCGTAACCCATCTGCAATCGCTCGCATTGCGGTTGCTCCGCCGAGCGAGGCACCGACAAATGCGACGTCTTGGGGCGGGCAATCAAGCACCTCTCGCAGGTCCTGCGCTCGGCGGAGAAGCGAGTAGTCACCGGATGACGACCATTCGCTCTCACCGTGTCCGCGCGCGTCGTAGTTAATGACCCGGTAGCCTGCGTCTAGGAGCCAGTGGACAGTACCGGCCCACGAGTGCCGCGTCTGTCCTCCTCCGTGTAGCAAAACAATAGTGGGAGCACTACGGTCGCCTCCAACGTCGGCGACAAGGCAAACTCCATCGCTGGTGGAAATGCGCGTCGTGCGAACTCGCCGATCTCGGAGCGACATAATCACATCCGCTCAATTATCGTGGCCGGCGCCATTCCGCCCGCCGAACACAACGTCGCCAGCCCCACCTGAAGGTCGCGACGTTCCAATTCGTCAAGCAGCGTGCCGAGAATCATTGCCCCCGTCGCTCCGATCGGATGACCGAGCGCCATAGCTCCGCCGTTCACATTGACGCGAGCCGGGTCGATGTCCAGGTCACGCATGAACTTGAGGGGGACAACTGCGAAGGCCTCGTTCACTTCGAAAAGATCAATGTCACCGATAGTCATACCGGCTTGCGCGAGCGCTTTCTTGGTTGCCGGTACTGGACCATTGAGCATGAGCGTTGGGTCGTCGCCCGCAGTTGTTAGCGCGATAACTCGCGCGCGGGGTTTCAAACCATGCGCACGTGCATACTCCGGCGAAGCGATGAGTACGGCACCTGCACCATCGACCACGCCCGAACTTGTACCGGCGGTATGAAGATGATTTATCTCGACGTCCGGGTATGCTTGACGGACCAAGGAGCCGTAGGTGTTCCCATGCGCGTCGATTTCGCGCTCCCAGACGGCGCTAAAAGCAGGCTTCAGCTGCGCCAGTGTTTCGGCTGTCGTCTGGGGGCGTGGGTATTCTTCCTGCGCCAAGAGTACATTTCCTTCGGCATCGAGCACCGGCACCAAGCTTCTAGAAAACCTGCCTTCTTTAATCGCTACGTACGCGCGACGCTGGCTTTCGAGCGCCAAGTCGTCAAGGTCCTTGCGCGTGAATTGCTCCAGAGTTGCGATCAAGTCCGCGCAGACCCCCTGATGAGGCTGCGGTATCCGCCTACGCAACTCGAGATTCCCGGAGTCAAGCATCGACTCTCGTTGCAACGTCGAGTTATGCGACATCGACTCGACGCCACCTGCAATCACCAGCTGCTGAACTCCGGCCAGCACGCCCATCGCAGCTAGGTTAACGGCCGTTAATCCAGATCCGCAAAAGCGGTCAAGCGAAAAACCCGGGGCGGCCTGGTTGTATCCAGCGTCCAGAGCGGCCATTCGGGCGATACAAAGGCCCTGCTTCCCGGCTTGGGTGTTGCATCCGGCGACAACGTCGTCGACTTCCGCAGTGTCGACACCGTTGCGCTCAGCAAGGGCGCGAAGCACCGTTGATAAGAGCCGCTGCGGGTGGATATCCCCCAATGCGCCTTTGCCAATCTTTCCAATACCGCGGGGCGTCCGAGCGACATCGATTATCCATGCTTCGTGCACATCGATCTCCATGTGTTCAAGTAGCTTCGGCGACTGATCACCGGAGCAATGTTGCCCTGCGCTTATGCGACGGGGCTGAGCCAGAGGAAAGGACACCACTCGCGGGTGCACTACTTCCGTTCGAACCGAACTTATGTTTCTCAGTTTCCGCTATGGGCGATTCGCGGCCCATGTACGCACCGACACACCCACACCCGACAATTCGCGAGATAATTGGTCACGCGACCAATGACCTAACAAAGTCTACATGCTTCCCTTGATCTTGACCATCATCGGGATCACTCAGCGTCAGACCAGGTTTAGTTCTGCACCGGCTACCCCGCAGGCCTTGCAATCAGGTCGTGTCATGACAGGCGACGCCGTCGCGCGGCTAGTACTCGCGAACCTTCCACCTCTGCCCGAAGCAGCCATCTTCGAAGAGGTTGTGCGGTTATCGCCCATATGTTCTATAATGCAACAAACTTTAGGCGCTCTTGATATGGGTGTCAAGCGGCCAGAGTCTGGCGATGCGGCGCGCGGCAACGCTAAAGAGCACTAGGGGTTGTGGACTGATTCGGACCGAGATGTACCGGATCAAGACCGTGACGACCTTCATATCTGTCAAAGGACACAACATGGGTTTCGGACTTGAGCAAGAAAGAATCGTCGGCGGCATTGGTGCGGACGACGGTTTTTGGCAAGCTCTTTCGGAAGGCGAATTGCGCCTGCCACGATGCGCGGGCTGCGGGAACTGGATGTGGCCCGCACATTTCCGGTGCGGTGGTTGTGGCTCGTGGGAGTCGACTTGGACCAGAGTCGAACCTACGGGAACGGTCTACACGTGGACTAGGAGCTGGTACGCGTTCGACCGCGTCAAAGAGCGTGCATCGGACGTTCCTTACGTGACCGTAGTCGCTGAGTTGCCGCAAGCAGGAGGGGCCCGCGTAATGGGCTTACTGATTGGCGAAGAGCAGGATCTGCGCGTCGGTGCAAAGCTGCGCGGGAAAATCATGCCTGCTTCGGTCAAATCCAAGGGTTACCCCTCGATTTGCTGGATTATTGAAAGCGAAAAGAAGCGGTGACGTCGACTCGAGTTCGAACGTAGTTCAAGCGCGCACCGAGATGCGCAGCGCCTTAAATTTTCGCACTTTGATGGAGCCAGTTTATGAGCAGGTTACGCGGAGCTACTGCCGTCGTCGGCATCGGTCAGACACCCTACTATAAACGCGGCACTGCGCCCGACCCGGAACTCAAGTTATGTCTCCGCGCGATCGTAGCCGCTTGCGATGACGCAGGAATCGACCCAAGGGATATTGACGGTTTTGTTTCGTATGCGTCTGAGCGTAGCGACGCACAGAAACTCATGCCCGCCCTTGGGACACGAGAGGTACGTTTTGCATCCCTCGCCTGGATTCATGGGGGTGGGATACCTGGCGCTCTAAGTATCGCAGCCAGCGCTATCGTTTCGGGGCAGGCGGAGACAGTCGTTGTTTATCGGTCGATGGCAGAGGCAAGTCATCAAAGGTTGCGGGTCGCTGTTGCGCAAAACGACACGGCCGCCCAGTACCTTGTGAACGGTCTTGAGTCCCCGGCTCAAATTCTAGCCCTGCGCACACAGCGACTTCTCGAGGCTGACGGAGTACCCCGCTCAACGATGAAAGCAATGGCGCAGGCGGCTTACTATCACGCACGAAACAACCCCGCCGCCTACGGAAGAAACACGATTCTAGACGACGAGACGTACGACAACGCGCGACTGATTTCAGAACCGTTCAACCTTTTCGACTGCTCGCGAGAGAACGACGCTGCCGTCGCGGTCGTCGTCACGTCGGCAGCTCGCGCGAAAGACTGCGCAAAGGAGCCTGCGTATATCCTTTCAGCACCCATGGGAACGCTGGAAGGCGGCGGCGCTCTTGAGGAAAACATTCGTCCCTACAGTTGCGCAGGGCAAATCGGTGTAGCGCGTCGTATGTGGGCTGAATCCGGATATGGGCCAAATGATGTCGACGTGCTTCAGGTCTACCAAAATATGACGGGGCTGGGAGTGGGTTCTCTCATTGATCACGGTTTTTGCACGTTCGAAAACGCAGGAGAGGTCATCACTTTCCAGAATCTCATCGCACCGAACGGGAAGTTGCCTGTGAACACATCAGGCGGCGACCTCGCGGAAGGCTTCGTACACGGCATGGGACTCGTGACCGAAGCGGTACGCCAAATTCGCGGAGAGTCCTGCAACCAGGTGCCTAACGTGAGATTGTCACTGATGACCGGCGGCCCCGGCGACACAATGACCAGCACAGCCCTTTTTGGCAAAAGCGACACGCTTTAACAATATTTGTTGTCCACTCGGCTTCGCGAAAGTAGCAGCCGAAGCCAACATCCAAATCAGAACCGGACGGGAAGGAGAGACGATGGCTTTCACAATAACTAGCGCATTGCGGTGGTGGTCAAAGGAATGCCCAGATCAACTGGCACTTAGCGTCGACGATTGCGCATGTTCCTTTGCAGAACTTGACTCTTGGTCGGCCCACGTCGCGGTTTATCTCCAGACGCTAGGCGTCAAGCCAGGCGATCGAGTTTGCATGGTTGGTTCCAATTCGATGGAATACGCGGTGCTCGCATTTGGACTGATGCGCGCCGGCGCCATTGGTGCGCCGCTCAGCTTTCGCTCGACGGCTACCGAGATCCGCGATGCTCTAAGCGACCTCAGCCCGATCCTAGTGTTTTGTGATGAGGAGTGCACCAAGACAGTAACCACGGCCTTGGGTGACATGGCCATAGAAAAGCTTCGAGCGTTGGGCGAAATCTCGGAACTCAAGGGAGGAGGACCGAACAGTCACTCCGCAAATGAGGTATCGCCCGATACACCGGTTTTCATTATCGGAACGAGTGGGTCTACTTCGCGTCCAAAAGGAGTCGTGTACACGCACCGTATGGTGATGACCTACGCGAGCGAATTCGGAATTATGGAACCACGCTGCGCGCGGGGGTCCAGCGTGCTCTCAGCAGGGCCATTCAGCTCTACATCCGGCTATCTGCTGCTTATGCAATTCATTGCGCTGGGAGCAACGATGTATATCGAGAGTAAATTCCGGGCCGACCGTGCACTTGCCCTGCTTGTAAAGCGCCGGATTACTACTTTCCAGGCAGCGCCAATTTTTTTCGAAAGAATTACTGCTCTGCCGGAATTTAAGGAGGCCGACTTATCCAGTCTATATTGGACCCAAGTCGGCGGAGCACGCGTAAACACGTCGTTGCTTAAAGCGTGGCTAGACAAAGGCGTAGTGCTGCGTCAAGCATATGGCTCTACCGAGGCGGGCGGTGGATGGGGTGCGCGCCTCGACACGGCGCTGACAGCGCCCGAGAAATGTGGAAGAGGCGGAATTTTCACAGAGTACGCCGTCAGCACCGGAGATGGAGCCTTCGCACCGGTCGGTACTCCCGGAGAGATTCTGGTCCGCGGCCCATCGCTAACACCGGGATACTGGAACAACACGGCCGCAACGAAAGAAACGATCCGCGACGGTTGGCTCCATACTGGGGACCTCGGCGTAATGGATGAGCATGGCAACCTAACTTTCGTGGACCGGCTCAAGGACATCATCATTTCTGGCGGGCTCAATATTTCGGCGGCAGAAGTGGAGCGCGTCATCTGCGAGCTGGAAGGTGTAGAGGAAGTCGCGGTAATAGCAACGGTCGATCCGGACTTCGGCGAGACTCCCCTCGCCGTGATACATGCTGACCCCGAGCGCATCTCGCCGGCATCCGTTATCGACTATTGCAATCAGCATCTTGCGAACTACAAGGTACCGCGCTACGTTGCAATTGAGTCTCAACCGCTTCCCCGCCTCCCGTCTGGGAAGCTTGCCAAGCCTGCCATTCGGGCCCAGTACCAGGACGCCGCCGACCGCCTGCCAAAGGTGCGATAGATGGCTCAGCTCCCTATCGAAAGTTCACAGAACCCAAAGATCGGTGCAGCCATGGAAATTTCTTCATTGCAGGTTCGCGATCGCGTCGCGATGCTCAAAATAGACTCGCCGCCGGTCAACGCACTCGGTCAGGCTGTTCGCGAGGCTATATACAACGGTCTGGTTGCTAGTTTGGAGAATCCGGAGGTCGAAGCAATTGTTCTCTATTGCGGGGGGCGGATGTTTTTCGCCGGAGCAGACATCACAGAGCTCGGCAAGCCGCTCCGACCGCCTCTACTGGGAAACATTATCGAGTTAATGGAAAGTGCGTCCAAGCCAATCATTGCAGCAATACACGGATCCGCCCTTGGCGGAGGGTTTGAGCTTTCCCTCGCATGTCACTTCCGTGCGGCCGTGCCTTCTGCAAAGGTCGGATTGCCCGAAGTAGCTCTCGGGCTAATTCCCGGGGCTGGCGGTACGCAACGCGTTCCGCGCCTTGCAGGTATCGCAGCGGCAGTCGAAATGATGGTATCGGGCCGACCACTTACTGCCGAGGCCGCGAAACGCGCGGGATTGGTTGACGAGTTACTCCCCGAAGGCGATCTCGAGGAAGGGGCCGTAGCCTACGCGCGAAGTGTTGCTGAGGGCGGCGCACCCCTACGACGCGCACGCGACCTGAAATCGAGCTCTGGCCCGTCGGAAACGCGCGAGTATTTGGCAAACTTTCGCGCCGAAAACGCAGACCTGTTTCGAGGATATAAAGCACCGGACGCCATCCTTAAAGCGATCGAGGCGTCCACATGCGAGCCTTTCGAAAGCGGACTTCGTCAGGAAGCCGAGCTGTCGCGAACACTTCTGGCGAGCCCCGAGTCAGCGGCCCAACGATACGTCTTTTTCGCGAAACGCGCGGCAGGGAAAATTCCGGGCATTCCTCCGGGAGTAAAAGCCCGCAGCGTCAACGCAGTACGAGTCATCGGTGATAACGGCGAAGCTCGGAACATCGCCGAGATGTTCAGGACCGCCGGCTTCAGTGTCAATGCCGCCGCCTCCATCGCTGGGCATGCCGACGACAGCGCAAGATGGACCGAAGAGCTCGTCGTCGACGCCAGTTTTTTGAGCGCTGAAGAGCATCCGGCCTTTTTTGAAACGCTAGAAACGTTAATTGCACCGTCCGCCATACTTGCTGTCGCCTGCCGGGAGGGGACCGCCAACGTCGCGTCGTATTACCATGAAGCGCAGAACATCGTGGGTCTTCAATTTAGTTCCGGCGCGTTCGGAGCTCTCATAGAGATCGTGAAGGCACGACAGACCGCTGATGACGTTATCCTCGGCGCATGTTCAGTCGCACGACGGCTCGACAGCGTCGCCATAGTTACACAACCGCCAACTGGCTCGGTTTGCGCACGACTTTCCGATGTTTTTGCCAATAGCGTTGCTCGACTGGTCGACATGGGTTGCGACATCGGCCACATCAGAAACGTCGCGCTCGGATTCGGAATTTCTCAGATTCCTGCGGTCGAACCTACCGGCAACCGGCGGACACCTGAACAGATCGACGCATCGACCATCGTCACCGATGATGAATTGATTCGCCGGCTGTTGTATTACCTTGTCGACGAAGCAGCCCAGATGCTCGACGAAGGGGTCGTTCTTCGGGAGTCCGACGTTGATCTCGCCGCCATCTATAGTCTTGGATGGCCACTGTACAAGGGCGGCCCCCTTTTCTGGGCGACACAGCTTGGCATTGTCAACGTGGTGAAGCATCTCGACGAATTGCATACCCTCAATGCTAAGGCCTTTCCTCAAGCTAGTTCAGCGCTTAGGAAACTAGACGAGCGAAAGCAAATCGTCTCAAAGACATGAGAATTCTTATTTAGTGAAGAAATATATAACCTCTATTATCAAGTCGGAGCAAGGAGAGCATATGAAGCTTACAGGCAGCGCTGCGGTGGTGACGGGCGGAGCGAGCGGTCTCGGGGAAGCTACTGCTCGAGCATTGGCTCGTGAAGGAGTGAAAGTCGCGATCTTTGATCTCAACCGCGAACGAGGCGAGTCGGTTGCCGCCGAAATCGGAGGTACGTTTTGCGAAGTCGACGTCACCAGCGATGCTTCGGTAGATACAGGCTTCGCACTGGCCAGAAATGCTCACGGCCAAGAGCGTATCCTAATCAACTGCGCAGGCCGAGGCAACGCTATTAAAACGGCCTCTCGTTCGAAAGAGGACGGGACAATCAAGCATTTTCCCATCGACGCATTCCAAAAAATCGTTGAAATCAACCTTATCGGGACGTTCCGTTGCATCGCCAAATCAGCAGCGGGCATGCTGACCCTCGACCCATTAGAGGACGGCGAGCGTGGAGTAGTCGTCAATACCTCTTCCGTTGCTGCGGAAGACGGGCAGATGGGGCAAGCCGCTTATGCGGCATCAAAGAGCGCGATTGTTGGCCTGACGCTACCTGTTGCACGAGACCTAATGAATGAGGGTATTCGTGTGAATACAATTCTGCCAGGAATCTTTGATACTCCTCTGCTCGCGACTGCCCCGGCTCACGTCCGTGAAGCACTGGCTGCGACAGTGCCATTCCCCAAGCGACTGGGACAGTCTGGCGAATATGCGAGTCTCGCGCTGGAAATGTGTCGAAATTCGTACTTCAATGGCGAGCATGTTCGGCTCGACGGTGCGATCCGCATGGCGCCCCGGTGACCGGCGTTGCTAGGTAGTTCTCAAAACGGGAAGCCTAACCGACCGCCCGTCGGTCGTGAGGTAGCCACGAGATGCCGAGTCAGCGTAGTTCACGCCCTCGGCATCCCTGGCGACACGAAACTTCCGTCCGCTCCACCCGATCGGCTCACGGGTAATAGTCGAACTGCAGCACAGCAGCGGAACCCGCGTGCCGTCTTTCAGATGGAGTAAAGCTCTGTCCCCGGCAGGAACGTCCTGAGGATGGCGTCAAGCCGTCCAATAAGATAGATAACAAATGGAGTAGCAAATTGGACCTTACTATGCCCGAGACCGAGTCGCTTAAAATAAGGTTCGTCAGTAAAAAGTGTGGGTTGTCGGCGGCTCGGGCAAATTGCCAAGTGCATGATATAGCGCGATTTCCGTCGTTCGAAACGTCCGGAAGCCGTACGCTTTTCTCATGGTGACTTTGGCC